>Ga0272441_10000038_pt1 | contig 277949 bp, 341 predicted proteins | sample SSMProp6N_FD_193582 | JGI IMG/M metagenome (GOLD analysis project Ga0272441, IMG submission 193582) | Marine sediment archaeal communities from Little Sippewissett salt marsh, Falmouth, MA, United States - SSM-Prop-6N | ecosystem: Environmental > Aquatic > Marine > Wetlands > Sediment ...
ACGAGGAACTCTGGCTCGTGATGTTCGACAGTCCCGAATCCCAATTCCCGTCATCCGCGCTCGCATCCGAACTCGCGTTGTTGTTCCCCGTCGCCGCGTCTATCTGGTCAAAGTCGGAATCGTTATCGAATCCGGCGTTGTTCTTGAGAGTGGCCGCCTGGATACCGCAATCCAGCCCGCAATAACAGTTATATGCCGTGCAGTTCTCCACGCGCGAGGCTGCCGCCCCGGCCGTGAGGTAGAGAAAGATGCCGCCTTGTGCTATCCCGCCTTGGTCCCACACGGCGCAGTCGTGTATCTGGTGCGACCCGTTTGTGGTCCCGGTGCAGATCCCGGTTCCTTTCTTCCCGTTCTTGTCTATGAGGCAGTTGTAAACCTTGAACAGGTAGCCGGTGGTCGGGGTGGCCCCTGTAGTGACAGAATGGTAGTTGCTCGTCAGCGAGTATTGGGTGTAGACATACATGTCACGGAAGACAAATTGGCCGCTACCCTCCATATCGCAGCTGAACATGAAGCCGTTGAAGTTGTGCGCGACCCGGTAGGTCGTGTCCGTCGGATCCCCGTAGTTCGGCTTCTCGGAGTAGGTGTTGAAAATGTTCCCGTTCAAGTCCTCGGTGACGGCGGCCGTCGCGGTCTCCGTGGTCGACCCCTTGCCGACGTAGTTGAGGGTCCCGTTGAGGTCGCCCGTGTCCGAGTAGGCGGCGCTCCACGTGGTGTAGTCCTGCCCGCTCCCCACATAGTAGGTCCCCGAGGTGCGCAGGTTGAAGTCCTTCACGCCCCTCCCGGCGTAGCCGTCGGCATCGTTGAAGATCGACGTGGTGAGGCCGTGGCCGCGCACGTCCAGAAGATCGACCGACTCGCCGCTGCGGAGGCTGGACTCCAGGCCGGCGATGCCCGTGGCCGTCTCGAGCGCGGGCAGGTCGATGTACGCCGACCTCTCGCGCTTCACCACCCAGCCGGGCATGTTCTCCGCGTCCGGCTGGGACGCCTCCGGCACGGGCAGGAGAGCCTGCTGCACGGCGGGTTTCCAACTCGAGGGGGCGCGGAGGTACAGGTAGGGCACGCGGGCCTGCGGCGGGTACTCGGGCTGGAAGCCCCACTCGTCCGGGTCGATGTAGCAGACGGGCATCCCGTCCTTGATGCCGCGCGCGGCCTTCTTGTCCCCGACCTTCACGATTATGTCGATGTAGTCCGCCATGCTCAGCTCTTGTTGAAGTCGAACGAGAGGGAGGCGTTGGTGATGCTCTGCGACCCGTCTACCTCGACCCGCATTATCTCGCCCTTGCCCATCGATGTCGTGTCCCAATCCGAGATGTCCAAGTCCTGGTTTTTGATGCCGTTGACGATGTGCGGCCCGGTGAGCCCCGGGTGCATCTTGGAGGATGGCGGGAAGGCCGCGTAGGTGCCCTTGTAGATGTTGAAGTAGATGGTGCCCGTCTCCTCCGCCAGCACGGTCCAGTTCTGGAGCGTCAAGTCGAACGGCGCCCTGATATTGCCTTTCGTGCCGGACGATATGGCGCTCGAGCCGCCCTCGACGATGATGTTCATGGTGCCCGTGTAGCCGCCCTCGATGCCCCGGACGCCGGTGGCGCCGGATCCCGTCACGCCCACCGGGCCGGTCTCGCCCTGCGACCCCGTGAATCCGGCCTCTCCGGTGGCCCCCTGCGGCCCCGTCGCACCTTGGTCGCCCGTTATGCCGCCCTGCCCGGTGATGCCCTGGTAGCCGGTCAGCCCGAAGGTCCCGGTGTCCCCGGCGAGCCCCGTCAACCCCAGCGGGCCCGTTTCCCCCTGCGGTCCCGTGACGCCCGAGACGGGGAATCCCACCTTGACCCACTTGTCGTCGGCCTCCGAGTATTGGTAGCGGGAGCCGTACGTCGTCTGATACTGCTCGCCGTTTGCCGGGCCGGTCGGAAATGCCATTTCAGTCTCCCTGACTCTGCCAAAAGGTGCCGGGAAGGCGTCATCGACGCTCGGGGTGCGCCTTTCGGTGCACCGTACACGTTGGCTCCAGCAATTAATAGACTATCAGGCTTTTCGGGGCGGCAGGGGGGTTTACACCAATCCGCTCTGTGTGCTCGCGGCGCCGAACCCCATCTTCGCCTTGTGGAACGAATATTGAAACGGCCCCGCGTCGCACACCAGGCCGTGCCTGTAGGCGCTGCGCATGCCGTCCACGGGGACGTTCGAGTCCGACGCGGGGCCTACCCCCGCCTTGATCAGCACCGAACCCGGCTTGAGGCGGAAGTCGCCGTCCTCCAGATAGTTGGGGTTGAGAAACTCGTTTCCCCAATCGCTGACCGGTATTGGATTCGTTCCGTCACCGTCATCGGAGGCGCAGTGGTCTATGACAACATTAGTTTCACCGACATGAATCCTGAAGTCATCACTACTGAAATAGAAAACACTACAATTCTTAATCGTTACATTGCTTTGGTTAATCCAGAAGCCATACCCGCCCCCAGTAAGAATGTTGTTGTAGAAGAAAGCGGGTGTGTCATTGGATGAGTTCAAATAAACAGGTGTAACAGTTCCTCCTGAACCACCATAGGACTGCATGACGTTATCATGGAAATACCATTTTCCTCCACTTGGGCTACCTGTGAGGAAGTCTTCTGTGCCTCCGTCCTTCGCCATTCTGAAGATACAGTTCTTGACCTCACAACCATCGATCCAGTTACCCGTCCATTGGAATAGTTCGTACCGATTGTTGGTCATCGTAACTTGAAGGCCATCAAACACTATTCTGATCGGCTTCGTATCTGACCCGCCACATCCGAGAGCTATGTTTGAATTGTTGACATTCAACCGATAGGTGCTGTCGTTCCAATGTCCTCCATGAAACCCGTCGGGTTCGGATCGATTCGCTTGGATAGTCAAGGTATAGCCAGAGCCGTCGAAGTAATTCCAACCAGGGTCCCAATCCACTCGGTATTCGTCCTCGACCGACCCGCAACATAGCAGAAGGATGTCACTATCGTATAGTTTGTTGCGGAGGTTGTTCTCCGCCTGCGTCATCGTCGCAAAGGCACGATGGTCGCCTGTGGTGGCGTTGGTAGTACCGTCACCACCTGCAGTCGATGCTGTATTGACGTACCTGGTTACCACGTACTAGCCTCTACGTTTGGTGGCAGCCCAACGCCACCGTGACGCTCTCGGGGGAGTCCGACTCAATGACATTCAGCTGCATCCAATCCCCCGCCGCGCCGGTCGTCCCGGCCCAACCCGACAAATCGTAGTCGGCGTTCCTGAAAGCCTGTCCGATGTGCGGGCCCGTCGCCGACCCGTTCATGGAGAATGACGGGGGCCACGCGCTGAACGGGCCTATCCTCAAATCGGTGCGGATCGTCGTGCCGTCGCTCGACACCATCTCCCATGAATCGATCTGCAGATCATACGGCACCTGCAGCTGGCCCCCGATGCCGGTCGAGGGGTTGTTCATGACGAAGTTGAGGAAACCCGTCACCCCCGGGTCGGGGCCGGTCACGCCCTGCGGCCCCGTCACGCCCGCGAGGCCGGTTACCCCGACCGGGCCTGTGGATCCGAAGGTCCCGACACCGGTCTCGCCCGTGGGTCCGGTGGGTCCCGGCACTCCCGTGTCCCCCGGCACTCCCGTGTCCCCTTGGACGCCGGGCACCGAAGCCCCGGTCGCCCCCGCCTGACCCGTCTCGCCCTTGCCGAGCGTGTCGGACTTCATCCAAACGCTGCGGTCGGAGTGGTAGACGTACAGGCTGCCGCTGGCCGTGCGGTGCTCCTGGCCGTCGTACGGGTCGGACGGGAAGGAGTAGTTCGGCACCGGGTTCTCGAAGGGCCCTATTGACGCTGTGCCGCCGGATCTGGCGTCCCCGACGATGTCGTCCGCGGGGACATCGGGGTCGGCGGAGGGCCCGATGCCGGCACCCTCGAGGTCGGAGCCGGATGCCAGCCTGTAGTCGATGCTCGCCACGTAGTCGGGGTTGTGGAACTGCTCGCCCCAATCCGATATGGTGACCGGGTTCGACCCCTCCCCGTTGGGCGTCGCGCAGTGGTCGACGACGACGCCCGTCCCGGAGAACACGCCCGCGTCGATTCTCGCGCAGTTCGTGACGTAGACGGTCCCGCTAAAGCGGGCCACCGGGTACGCCCAATTCACGAAGACGCAGTTCACCACGGATATGCCGCTGGCGTTAACCTGCACGCCGTTTGAACTGTTCGGCGTGTCCACTTGGAAGACGCAGTTTTCGACATCGACGGCCCCGAAGTGGTCGTACCCCTTGATATTGACTGTTCGTACTATGCAGTTCCTGATCTTCGACCCAGAGAGCGCATTCGACCCGAAGGAGATGGCATGCCGGGTGTCGTTCTCCTGATATATCTGTATGCCCTCGACGATGAATATCCTGGAGGTGCCGTACGCGTTCTCGATGCACGCCTTGCTGGACGTGTCGCATTGGATCCGATAGCGGTCGGTGCTCCAGACGCCGTCGTGCGCTCCGTTGGTGTCGTCCGGGTTGCCCCTGATGGCCATGGAGTAGGCGGCGTCGGTCGTCCACGATCCCCAGTTGTTGGCGTTCACCGTGTCGGCGGCCGCGCCGCAGCAGAGCACCTGCACGTCGTCCGAGACGGGAGACGAGTTGAGGGCCGTCATGGCCTCCATCAACGTGGCCCACGCACGGTTCCCGCCGCTGGTGGCGTTCGTGGTGCCGTCACCGCCCGCTGTACTCGCTGTGTTGACGTACTTGGTTATCATCTCTTACACCAATCCGCTCTGTGTGTTCGCCCCCGGAAAACCCGTCTTCGCCTTATGGAAAGAGTATTGAAACGGCCCCGCGTCGCACACCAGGCCGTGCCTGTAGGCGCTGCGCATGCCGTCCACGGGGACGTTCGAGTCCGACGCGGGGCCGACCCCGGCCTTGATCAGCACCGAGCCCGGCTTGAGCCGGAAGTCGCCGTCCTCCAGATAATTGGGGTTGAGGAACTCGTCGCCCCAATCGCTGACTGATATTGGATTCGTTCCGTAACCGTCATCGGAGGCGCAGCGGTCTACGACAACATTAGTTTGACCAACGGCGACTCTAATGTCCTCGCCAAATCCGAAAACAGTACAATTCTTGATAGTCACATTACTCTGATATACACTGATCCCACGCCAACCTCTGGTTATAAGGTTGTTGTAGAAGTAAACAGGTGTGTCATTGGTTGAGTTCAAATAAACACTCTGGACAAGTCCTCCTGAACCACCATAGGACTGCACGACGTTATCATGGAAATACCATTTTCCTCCGCTTGGGCTACCTGAGATGAAATATTCATCGCCACCATCCATCGCCATTCTGAAGATACAGTTCTTGACCTCGCAACCATCGATCCAATTACCCGTCCATTGAAACAGAACAAATCGATTGTTGGTCATCGTAACTTGAAGGCCATCAAACACTATTCTGATCGGCTTCGTATCCGACCCATTAAGAGGCATAGCTAAATTTGAGTCATTGACATTCAACCGATAGGTGCTGTCGTTCCAATGCCCTCCATGGAACCCGTCGGGTTCGGATCGATTCGCTTGGATAGTCAGAGTATAGCCAGGGCCGTCGAAATAGTTGTAATCAGGGTCCCAATCCACTCGATATTCGTCCTCGACCGACCCGCAACAGAGCAGTAAGAGGTCAGAGTTGAACTGTTTGTTGCGAAGAGTACTTTCCGCCTGATCCATCGTTGCAAAGGCGCGGTGATCTCCAATGGTGGCGTTCGTGGTACCGTCACCGCCCGCTGTACTCGCTGTGTTGACGTATCTCGTTATCATGCCTATCCCCTTAAAGCGTCCGCGAGTACCCGAGGGACACGGTTACACTCTTGATGCCCGTGGCGCCCTGGATCAGGAACTGCACATAGTCCCCGGCCCCCACCGAGACATCTGACCAATCCGAGAGATCCGTGGCCTGTCCCTTAGTGCCTCCCGTGATGTGCGGCCCCGTCGCACCGGAGTTCATGGTCGCGATGCCGGGCCAATCGGAGTACGGCCCGCTCTTGACATCCGACCAAAAGAATCCCGTTTCCCGCGAAACCGCCTCCCACGAGTCGAGATCCATCTTGCATGGCACTTTCACGCTCGCCTGGAACCCCGGCGCGAGGTAGTCGCCGTTCCCGTCGAACGTCATGCCGAGGACACCCGTCGCCGACCCATAGTAGCCCTGCGGCCCGGCCGGGGAGTATCCCGTCTCGCCCTGCGGCCCGGCGACACCCGTCGCGCCCGGACCACCCGTGGGGCCGGCGGCGCCCTGCGGGCCGTCGATTCCCGTGGCGCCCTGGTCGCCCGTCGGGCCCTGCGGGCCTGTGGGGCTTTGCGGGCCGGTCGCCCCGCGCAGCCCGGCCTCGCCCCGCAGCTCGGTGCCGTATTTCACCCATCGGTTGCGGTCGGAGCGGTAGACGTACCTCGACCCGTACTTCGTGGTGTGCGTCTGCCCGTCGTTCGGCCCTGTAGGGAATGCCATGCTCTATCTCTTCTCGTAGTGCTTCAGGGAAATTGACGCCTGTCTGACATCTGACTCGAGAACGTTCACGTGCAGATACTCGCCAAACGCCCCCGTGGTGCCCGACCAATTGGAAAGATCCGACGAACTATCCTTGAACCCGTCGATGACGTGCGGGCCGGTGTCCCCCGCGTTCATGAGCGCCGCGGAGGCCCAACCGTCGTACGTGCCGCGCGAAAGCTCGGTGACGAACGTCCCCGTTTCCGGCAGCACCGTCTCCCACGCCCCGATCATAAGATCGTACGGCAGCCTCATCTGCGATCGGTATCCAACCTGTATGGAGGTGTCGCCCCCGTCGAACGAGAACTGTAGGATCCCCGTGACGCCCGGCGGGACGCCGAGCTCCCCCCGGACTCCCCCGGTGCCATCAAGCCCGGTTTCGCCCTGCATCCCCGTGGCGCCGTCAAGGGCGGCGCCGGTCAGTCCCTTTTCCCCCTGCACCCCCTGCGCGCCCGTCACGCCTTGGACCCCTTGGACGCCCACCTCCGGCGCCCCGGTCGCGCCCTCCCCCCCGGTCGCGCCCGCGTTGGATCCCTGCGCCAGGCTGTACTTCACGTAGTGCTTGGACGGCGAGCAATCCGTCAGCCAGGACTGCCCGAACGATGACGTGTGCAGATCGCCGTCGGTGCAGGTGGGGTATTGGTTCTCAAACGGTCCGACGCTCGCCGTGCCGCCCGACCTCGACTCCCCGACGATGTCGTCCGCGGGGACGTCCGAGTCCGCGGAAGGCCCGACCCCGGCGTCCCTGAGGTGCGAACCGAGAGACATCCTGTAGTCGAGATCCGCCGTGTAGCTCGCGTTGTAGAACTCGTCGTCCCAATCCGATATGGAAACGGGGTTAGTGCCCTCGCCGTCGTCTGCGGCGTTGTGATCTACCGTGGAGGGTCCGGACAGGCTCAAATCGTCACTGCAGTTGAGGATTGAGCTGTTCTTAATCGTTGCCGTGCAGTCGCTGTGGGTGTAAATCCCCGTGCTCAATGAGTCCAGCACGTTGTTGTAGAAGTCCAAGCGGATAGTGCCCCCGGCGGTGCTGATGCCCTGTCCCGCATTCGACACATACAAATTCGTGAAGACGTTGTTGCGCACCACCATCGTTGCGTTGAGGTTGGCCGCATCCTCCGCGCGAAAACAGCTATAATTCGTGACGTTGTTGCTCCACTTGAACAGCGTCTTTTCGCACGAGCTTCCGTCCGACAGCCTCGTGAACGTTATTCCGTAGGCGCCTCCCCCTGCCGTCCTCGAACACAGGACTTGGACGCCCTCCACATGATATTCTCTGGATTGGTAGCTGTCCCTGTGGCAGTTGAAATAGATGCCGTACTGCGAGTTGGCGTTGTCGAAGGTGTACTTCGAGTCGTCCCAAACGCCCCCATGCGCCCCGTTCGCGTCATCGGGGTTGCCCCTGACGGTGAGGCTGTACCCCGATTGGATCGTCCCCGGGCGGAATTGGGGAATCGAAGAGTCAACGGCATCGCCGCAGCACAGAACCTCATAGTCATCGTTTACGGGCTGCGCCGCGCGTATCTGCTCCTCCGCCTCCTGCAGGGTCGCGAAAGCACGGTTCGCCCCCGACGTGGCGTTCGTGGTGCCGTCACCGCCCGCGCTGCTCGCCGTGTTCACGTATCTCGTTACCATGTGCTAAAGCTCTCCCCTAGAAATCCGCCCCGAACCATATGGTGTTTGGGGGGATAGGGTATTGGTTCTCAAACGGTCCGACACTTGCCGTTGCGCCAGAGCGCGTATCGCCAACGATATCGTCCGTGGGGACGTCCGAGTCCACGGAGGGCCCGACCCCGGCGTCCCTGAGGTGCGAACCGAGAGACATCCTGTAGTCGAAATCCACCGTGTAGTTCGGGTTGTAGAACTCGTCGTCCCAATTTGATATGGATACAGGGTTAGTGCCGTTTCCGTCATCGGAGGCGCAGTGGTCAACCGTCCCGCCTGCGAAATCAGTGGTATTGTCAAACACGATGCTGTTTTTAACCGTGTATGTTCCTATATTGAACCCCTTGACGAAACCACGAACCAAACTGTTGTACATGGTGCAGCCACCGACGACACCGGCCCCCGACAAGGGGGGAGTACCTCCAAAGGCGAGCACACTATTTGTAATCTTGAGAACGCTCAACGCTTGATTCCAAGCGACGGCAGTATCGTTGCTTGTCCTCCCTGACGGTATCACCAAGATGCTCTTGTCTACAGTCACGTTGCATACGGATCCGACATCGATGTGAAATGGGGTCATATTGGCCGTGGCATAGATTTGAAGAGAAAGGACTGTCACCTGAGACAGGACATCCGAAACCCGTATGCCTTCACCGTAAGTTACGTCTTGAATCTTGGTATACTTGCTGGCATCATACACACCGCTGTTGTTTGCTCCGTTACTCACTGCAGGGTTTCCTCTGACCGTGAATGACACCCCTGTTTCAGTATATGAGAGAAGGTCAACTGTCGAACTGTCCTGCACCGATCCACAGCAAAGAATCTCAAGGTTCTCGTCTGACCCACAATAGGCAAGCTGGTCTGTGGCTTCTCCCAATGAGGCATAAGCACGGTCGTCCCCTGTGGCGGCGTTCGTAATACCTGTCCCGCCCGCTGTGCTTCCCGTGTTCACATAAAAGGTCGTCGCTGACGAATAGTCCCCAAGATAGAGTCTTCCCCCCAACACCCCGGTCATCCACTTCGAGGCATCAGCGGAAATGGCGCAGCAGTATCTCCAATCCGAAGCCGCCGTCTTACCGGGGCGAATCTGACACCAGGTGCTCCCCGAATCAAAGGATCGGTACACATACCCGCCCCCGTAGATCTGGAGCATAATGTCCGAACCGTCCGACGATATAGCGCATCCGTGCCAATTCTTGTTCCCTGCTCCCGCTGGTTCCACCGCGGACCAGTCTGCCCCGGAGTTGTATGAGATGTAGGATCCACCACCGATTTCGATGGCTACGATTGTCGCACCATCATCGGACATTGCAAATCCCTGCCACGTGCCCGTTGTGTTCCCCTTCGGCTGCACCTCATCCCAATCAGTACCGTAGTTTGAGGAGTAGTAGCAACGGCTCCCATATCCTCCCACAATGACTCTTGACCCATCCCCGGAAGCCGCCATACGTCCTGCGCTGTGAACATTTGACCATGAAGATCCGGAATTTCCAGAGTACCACAAATTGCCGCCGGTTTCAGATATGTAAAGCTTTGTGCCATCATTGGAAAGAGCACAGTAGCTGTAGTTGTAGTTCTTGTCCCCTGCGGGGCGGACCTCGGACCAACTTGAACCGGAATTTGATGTGTACCACAAACGGCCATTGTACGCCGTCACCAACATCTTCGTTCCGTCTGAGGACATGGAAGCCCAGAACCATCCGCGGGCGACTGCGTCGTTGTAGGGATCCGTTGTTCCCCACGAAGACCCACCATCCGAGGAGTAGTACAGATAGCCGCTGGCGGACAACCCGCCTGCCCCGGCAAGGATGCATCCACCGTCATCGGAAATGGCGCTGACGTACCAATTGTTGTTGGACGCCCCGCTTGGTTGAGTTTCTGACCATTTAACTAATGCCACAGGACCAACCCTCCTTGTAGCACCCATACATCCCCGATGCCGCGCAGTTTTCCGAGATGTAATCGTACATGTCGGCGGTCACGGTGCCGCCCGATTGTATCACGGCAAAGCCGTGCCCGACCGAACTCGACAAGCACGGTTCGCCCCCCGATGTGGCGTTCGTGGTGCCGTCACCGCCCGCGCTGCTCGCCGTGTTCACGTATCTCGTTACCATGTGCTAAAACTCTCCCCCTAGAAATCCGCCCCGAACCATATGGCATTGGGGGGCGCGGTATATTCACCAGAGGATGCGAAACTTGCGGCGTTCTTTTGATTCTCATACTCGGTGGCGATCTCTTCGTCGCTCATCACGTGGTCCATGACAACCAGTTCGTCAACCCTACCGTTTAGGTATAGTTGGCTTGAACCGGATCGGCTGTATTTGCCGATAAATACCGTGGCACTCTCATCAGAAGACATCCCTAAGTCACCAAACCACTTCCCGTTATCGACCGAGTTCGACCAAAAGGATAAGGTTTTCTTCACTCCGTTTATGTACATGTTGTACGAATCGCCGTCAGAGGTCAGCGCAATGTGAAAAAACTCATCCTCCGTTGGTACGTAATCCGAATATCCAAGTATGTAGTTACCTCCAAACGCACCGTCAACTAAGCGCCATACGAAATACATATTGTAATTATTGACGGTATTATAGGCTAGATAAAAGTAAACGCTTGTGGAGTTCATTTTTGTCAGAATAAAAATCGCACCGGGCACTACTGTGTTGTAGCGGACCCACGCCTTGATCGTGCCCCGGTCACTCGTGAGGTGCTGGCGAAGATCGGGAACCTCAACGAAACCGTCCCCTGCAAACTCCACAGCATCATTTATCTGGCCCTCAGCTTCCGAGGCGTTTGTGAGCGAGCTTGCCTCATCGTTCGATGAGGAGTCCGATGCTCCGCTGTCTACATCCTGATAGTGGTGTACGAGCTGGGCGTCCCTGGCATCCCACACCCCCACATCGTTGGACCTTTCATCCCCTCCGTAATGGCACAGTATAGCCGTATCCTTCGTGGAGGATACTGAAGGTATGTTGACCCATGCCTCCACCTTCTCGGAGTCGCTGTCGAACAGGACTATTTCACGGTCAAGTTCAGTAACATTTGCAGAGTCGTAGAACCTGATGCCCTGCTTTGTCCCGGCCCAGAAATCATCAGGGATCCCAAGCATCTCCTCATTGAAGAGAAAGGCGTAATTGGTCAGATTGCCCGACACCTTCGTGTGGTCAATCGTTATTTGAAATATAGAACTCATCTTTACGCCCTAGAAATATTGCCCATACCAATTAAGCCTGTATGAAGTTCGTGCTCAGCTGCACGAAATAACGCACCCCATCCGAATAGGAGCTCACTAGGTCATACACGCCCGTCTGCCCCGTGAGCTCGGTCTGCGTGCCGCCGGACCAATAAAGTCCCGTGAACGTCGGGCTCTCGTTCACGTCGTAGTCTATGACCAAGGTGGTGTTCGATCCGGCCACGCCGTTCGTGAAGTATATCTCGCTGCCCGTCGCGCCGGCCGCTATCGTCAGCTCCTGCTTCTTGCCGTCGCCCCAGTCAATCTCCTTGTCCCCGGTCATCGTCCCGGCGTCGAACTGGGCGAACCCCACGACACCCGTGATCCCCTGCATCCCCGTCGCCCCGATGGCTCCTGAGGATATGTCGATCCACGCCTGCGCGAAGGCGTCGTAGAAGTAGACTATCTCGTCCTCGTTGTCGTAGTAAAGCTGGCGATCCTGCGGCGAACCCGGGAAGTCCGACCCCCTCGTGAAATTCGCCACTCCCGTGACGCCTTGAAGGCCCGTATCGCCCTGCGGCCCGGTGTCCCCCTGCGGCCCGGTGTCCCCCTGCGGCCCGGTGTCCCCCTGCGGCCCAGTCTCCCCCTGCGACCCTGTTTCGCCTTGGGAGCCTGTATCTCCCTGCGCCCCCGTGTCGCCCTCAAGTCCCGTGTCGCCCTGCGTCCCTGTTTCGCCCTGCGCTCCTGTCTCGCCTTGGGATCCGCCCAAGCCCGTGGCACCCTGCGGCCCCGTATAGCCCCTCGGACCCGTCATGCCCACGGCGCCGGACGATATGTCTATCCAGACTTCATTGACGCCGTCGTACCAATAGAGGATTTCATCCTCGTCGTCCCAGAACAGTTCGAGGTTCTCGGGGCCCGTGGGGAACTCCGACCCCCTCGTGAAGTTCGCGTTGCCCGTCACGCCTCGAAGGCCGGTCGGGCCCTGCGCGCCAGTCGGGCCCGGGGTCCCCGTGTCCCCCTGCGGGCCTGTGAAACCCTGCGCGCCCGTGGCGCCGTCAGCACCGTCCTGGCCTTGAAGCCCCGTGTCGCCTTGATCCCCCTGCGCACCTTGAAATCCCGTGACACCTTGGAGTCCCTGAGAACCCGTATCGCCTTGATCCCCCTGCGCCCCCGTGTCGCCCTCAAGCCCCGTGTCGCCCTGCGCTCCCTGGGCGCCCGTTTCCCCTTGGGACCCTGTCTCGCCTTGGGATCCGCCCAACCCCGTGGCACCTTGCGGCCCCGTATAGCCCCTCGGACCCGTCATGCCCACGGCGCCGGACGATATGTCTATCCAGACTTCGTTGACGCCGTCGTACCAATAGAGGATCTCGTCCTCGTCGTCCCAGAACAGTTCGAGGTTCTCGGGCCCGGTCGGGAACTCCGACCCCCTCGTGAAGTTCGCGTTGCCCGTGACACCCCGCAAGCCGGTCGGGCCCTGCGGACCGGTCGGGCCCGGGGTCCCCGTGTCCCCCTGCGGGCCTGTGAAGCCCTGTATCCCCGTCCCGCCTTCAGACCCCTGCGCGCCGGTCGGGCCCTCGTAGCCCGTGGCCCCCTGGAACCCGGTAGGGCCTTGGACGCCCCCCGGGCCCGTTATCCCGCGAAAGCCGGTGATGCCCTCGGATCCCGTCAGGCCCTCGTAGCCCGTAGAACCCTGTCCGCCCTCGGACCCCGTGATGCCCTGCACCCCGGGCGAGCCGGTGGACCCCGCGGGGCCGAACGGGCCAGTGACACCCTGCTGGCCCTCGAGGCCGGTTTCGCCCTGCGGCCCGGCGACCCCCGTGGACCCCTCGGGGCCGGTGAAGCCCTCAGGCCCCGTTATCCCAATCCCGGTCAACCCCTGCGCGCCCGTCGCCCCCTGGGAGGCCGCCGCCCCGGGTATGCCCGTCACGCCCTGGGGGCCGGTGACCCCGAAACCCGTGACACCCTCGAGGCCGGTGACACCTTCGAGGCCGGTGACGCCCCGAAGTCCGGTGACGCCCAATCCCGTGAGGCCCTGGGGCCCCGTGACGCCGTAGCCCGTGTCCCCCTGCGAGCCGGTGTCCCCCTCCTTGCCCGTGACGCCCTGGGGCCCCGTGACGCCGAGTCCGGTTTCACCCTGCGAACCCGTGTCCCCCTGCGAGCCGGTGTCCCCCTCCTTGCCCGTGAGGCCCTGCGGCCCCGTGACGCCGAGCCCGGTTTCGCCCTGCGAGCCGGTGTCCCCCTCCTTGCCCGTGAGGCCCTGCGCCCCCGTGTGGCCCTGTCCGCCCTCGGTCCCCGTGGCGCCCTGCTCCCCGGTCGGGCCGAAGACCTCGCCGCGGTTCGCGACCTCGTAGTAGTTGTCGAGCTCGTCGCGGAACGCGAGGCGGCGGTCGGATCCGTCCTTCTGGATGGCAATCTGGTTCTTCTTGAGTCGATCCGGCCCGGCACCCGAGAGAACCGTCTTTTCCTCGGTGATCCGCTTTATATGCTTGTCTTCTTGCAGTGCCATTTGGCCGCCCTCACTTATACCGTGTCCTGGACGTTGTCCTCAGAGTCGTCCACGGTGTCGATCCACGTGTCCATGCTGCTGTCCACCACGTCCTGAACGTACGAGGCCAGGCTACTCTGGTACGCCGGGACGGAACTGCCCTCGGGCCCCTTCACCCCCGTGGCCCCCTGCACCGCGAACCCTCCAAGGCCCGTGTGGCCGCGCGGGCCGGTCAGCCCCATATAGCCGGTCAAGCCGCCGCCCCCGGTGACCCCCGGGAAGCCCGTGGACCCCCTTGGGCCCGTCGCGCCCCTCGCCCCGCGAAGGGTGAAGTTGCCGTACCCCCTGTACACCTCGATGTCCCCGGCCGTGACCGGGAGCATCGCGCTCAAGTCCTCCGACCCGTCGTGGCGCAGCCTCACCAGCATCAGCGGCAGCATCCCCGACAAATCCGGGAAGGTCTTCACGACGCCGAAGCTGCGCCTGTTCATCGCTATGCTCGGCACCACCTCCACGGCGCCGGCCTCGTCGAGGCAGACCAGCACGTACATCACGTCGCCGCGGTTGTTGAACACCCGGCGCGACGACGCCGCCATCCGGGCCGCGACCGCACGCGGTATGTCGATGCGGACATCCCCGTACCGCACCCAATGGTCGCCGACGACCACCATGCCGCCCTTGGCTGACGCGGTGTCTTCGGCGCGGAGGGAGTCGTCTCTGACCTTAAGGCCGAAATCCCTCTTGTTCTTGGGTATTATCGCCATTCGCGTACCCGTCTTGAATGCGCGGCTATCAATAGACTATTCCGCCGCCTGGAAAAAGGATGTCAGCGGCACGTGCACCTGCCAGTTGATGCCCGTCATGCCCCGCACGCCCGTCTCGCCCCGCGGGGCGACGGGCTGCGGGCCCGTGTGCCCGGCCATACCGGACGCGCCCAAGGCCCCCCTGTCCCCCTCCGGCCCGGTCGCGCCCTGGGGTCCTGTCTCGCCCGCCACGTCGCTGTCGACGCCGGTTATGCCCTTCCGCCCGGCGTCGAGGACGTTGCCCGCGCCGTTGAAGTACTCCAAATTCTCGTTTCTCAGCGGCAGATAGCCGAGGTTGAGGTCGTCCGACCCGTCCTGGACCGCCACGACGCCGACCAGGGGCACGATGTCGAAGGCGACCGGGCGCGGCACCGACCGCACGCTCGTGAACGGCACCTGCCTGCCCTCCACGACCTTGATGCCCTCGTCGAGATCCAGCCCCACCATGAGGTAGACGGCGTAATTCCGGTTCTGGAAGAACCTCGTGCGGGGCGGCACGACGGCCCGGCCGATGTACGCCGACAGCCTGAACAGCACCGCGTCGTAGTTGACCCAGCTGTTGTCGACGACCACCGAACCCGCCTCTATGCGCACCGAGTCGTCGGAGTAGCCCGGGGTCGTCCCCGCCGTCACCTGTGCCGATCTTGGCTTGAGCATGCCTTCCCCTAGTCGAAGATCAGAGACGGCCCCGCCGGCCGCCGGAACCCGTTCTCGCCCGGCGACGAGCCGGACTGCACGTAGCACCTGACGCCGTTCGGGAGTATGTTGGTCAAACAGTCGCCCACCTTGGGCATGTGGGCGAGTATCTCGTCGACCTGCGGCGGCGCGATGTCGTACGTGTACAGCGTGGCCTCGCCCTGCACCACCGTTATGTAGGCCGCCTTCGCCTCCGTGTCCTGCCTCCCCACGGCGTTCGTGACCAGGAGCGTGACGGTGTACGTCCCCGGCTGGTCGTAGACGTGCGTCGGGCTCTCCAGCGTGGACGTGCGGCCGTCGCCAAACGTCCAGAGCCACGAGACGATGGGGTTCGACGACGTGCTGGTGTCCGTGAACTTCACGCTCAGGGGGGTGTAGCCCGTCACCTTGTTGGCCGAGAAGTCGGCGACCGGCGTGTCAGCGTAGACATCGATGTAGTCGATCTTGGTCTCGTCGTCGCTGCCGTCGGCGTTGAACGAGTCCAAGGTGACGGTGTACGTCCCCGCGCCCGTGTACGTGTGATACGGGTTCTGCTCCACGCCCGTGGGGCTTCCATCCCCGTAGTCCCAATACCACCCGGTCGGGGAGTTGGTGGAGAGGTCGATGAACGTGACGCCCAGCGGCTCTATGCCCGTTACTGGATAACCTTCAAAATCAGATATTGGTGCGGCCATTCCTACCCCTGTTATACATCTATTGACCCTTGAATCTAGTCATCTATCTAATGCCATATATTCAAAAAATTCAATATATTAGAAATATTATAGCTATTCATTCTTCCGGATCTTCGAACCCAACTCGACGTTGTAGTTCCCGTACGCCCCATAGACATGGGACGGCCCCGTCGCGCAGGAGTGCAGCGAGGCGTCGCCGAAGTCCCAATCCCAATCGTAGAACTCGTACCCCGTGGGCGCGGAACTCGTGTTTGTGAACGAGGCCGTCACCGGGGGTTCGCTCTCCTCATTGTAGGAGGCCGAGAAGGAGAGTTCGCCCACCCGTATCCAAGCGCGCATTATCACCGACGAACTGGACCCGCCCGGGGCGTAGGCGGTCACGACAACCGTGTGATATCCCGCGGTCGTGTAGACGTGCGTGGGATTCTGGACGGCGCTCGTGGCACCGTCTCCGAAATCCCACACGTACGAAAGCCACGTGCCGGACAGGACGGTGACGCCGAAGTTCACCGTAAGCGGGGCCGCCCCCAACACCACATCCGCCGTAGGTCGTATGTCTGCCATCGGCTATCACCTAGTCAAGGACGCCCGCCATCGCGCGCGTCTCGTAGTAATACTCCCGCAAATCCCTGTCGCCGAGCCATATCTTGAACTCATCTATCTTCAGCGTGCTGTTCGGCGCGAGTCGGAAGACGTTCGAGTTCAGGGCCGGCGGGGATCCGTTCACGGACTTGGCCACGGACAGGGCGCGCCTGACCGTCGAGTAGGTGCCGGCGTACATCCCGTCCGCGCCCGCGTGGAACTCAACCAGGACCCACCGACCGACAGCCGTCACGGGATCGGCGGATCTGTGGACGTAGTTGTAGTCCTCGTACACGAGCCTGAGGTTGGAGTCGAGGCGGAATCTCCAATACTCCGTGTCGGAGTAGCTGACCCCCTCGGCTATGACGAAATCGGGTCGAGGATGGTTCTCGTTGACCACCACATAGCCCGATCTCGTCAAGGTGTCCTGCGACGAGGCGTCCTCGACCACCAACGTCACATCGTACTCACCGGGGAGATAGGTGTGGTTCACGGCCGTGAGGTTGCCGTCCACCGACGTTCCGTCGCCGAATATCCACTTGCGCGACACTATCGTGCCGACGGAGGCGTCGTTGAACGTAACGGTGACCAAGCCGTCGCCCACCCTGTTCGTCGCTGTGAACCCCGCTGTCGCCATCGCCCGCCCCTACGGCTGCACTATCAGCTTCGTCTTGTCCATGTACCCGGCCACGTTCGTGGCCCTCAGCTTCACCAAATGCTCGCCCGTCGTCACCGTCGCCGTGAATATCTCGGCCGTGGACACGGGCGCGCCATCCATCGTCCATTGGAACGAGTCGGGGAAGTAGGAACACCTCTCCGAGAACCGCAGGACGCCGGTCACCCCGTTGACCCCCGTGTAGTAGAAGTCGGACTCGGGCTTGATATCCACCCTCACCCACGCCTGCAGCACTCCAGTGAACCCCGAGAAGTCGACGTACGCGTCATGCTCGTACGACGAGTAATCCCCTTGGTTGACCACCGAGTGGCAGTTGTCCACAATTCCCGTTTCCCTCGTGTACGAGGAGGTCAGATCCGACCCGGTGACGCCGAGGCCCGTGGCGGACCACGTGCAGTCCCTGGCGCGAGCCGAGTAATCCGTTTGCACCTCGCCGTCCGACTTGAATTTCATGTACATCAGCAGGTCGAGATCCGGGTACACGCCCGTCACGCCCCCGACGCCCTGCATGCCGGTGACGCCGACACCCGTGGGGCCGCCATCTCCCGTGACGCCCTGCCACCCGTCCATGCCGGTCCAGCCCTGCGCCCCCGAATGGCCCTGCCACCCCGTGGGGCCGAGCGGCCCCTGGAGGCCCGGTTCCCCGGTCACGCCCCCGTCGCTTATGGTGAAGCACGACATCCGGGAGTATTCGTTGACCCTGACCACCGAGTTGCCGCCGAGCGACTGCAGGACCACAAACTGGGCCACGGGCACGAGGTTCGGCAGAACGCGCGACGTGGCCGAGGATATAAACCTGGTGGACAGGGCAACCCGGTCGTAAACCAAGCGGCCCGACTCTACCTCGTAGTACACGTTCACGACGGCGTAGTGGCCCTTCTCGGACGGCAAGCTGAATATGCCCCGCCGCTGGATGGGCACAACCACCTTTCCGATCGGCACCACGCGGTCGTTGTAGAGTATGTTGCCCAAATCGGCGACATAATCAACCGTGCCGTCCGCGTTCCTGCGCTCCGTGACCGTGTTGGTCCTTACCATGCTACTTCCTCAGCATAGGCTTGTTCGTCAGCCTGTACACGCAGATCGCGGTGTCCGCCTCCTCGGTGTAGCCGGGGGAGTACTCCTCGTTCCCGTCCTCGAAGTAGCCCGCTGCGTTCTCGGTGCGGGCCTTGTAGACCTTCGACATCAGGATGAGCACCACCTCGCCCCTCGACACGGGGGAGGTCAAGTCGGATCTCACCCTCGCCACCATCGGCACGAACACTTTTCGGGGAGTGCTTATCGCCATGCCCTCAGCCTGCGCGTAAACGTCGACGTCGCAGGTCGTGTAGAACGTGCGGCCGAGCCTGTCGCCCACGTTGTTCGGGGACGAGAGCGTAATGTCCTCCCCCACGTAGTTCGCTATGGTCGCCGGCAGCTTCACGAACCCCGTGTCGACGCTGTACGTCGCGAAGTCCATGTCGTCCACGTTGGAGAACATGTTGTCGCTGTCCACACCGTCGTCGTTCACGCCGATCTGCTCCGCGGGCACCACATAGGGGACCCCCTCGATGAAGTTGCTCGACCCGGTGCCGAGGTTCGTGACGAACACGAAGTCGGATGTCTTCAAGACCTCGAGCTTCATCGAGCCCGGAAGGCTGCCGACCGTCTGCACCGGACGGAACTTGTAGAAGGCATAGGCCAGCGAGTCGTCCGCCAGGGCCGGAAGCGTGTTGAACTTGACCAAGAGCGGCACGAGCACCGTCCCGGCATTGACCGACTTCTCGGGCGACAGATGAACCGTCACGGCGGACGTGCCGAGACCGTCGACGCTCTCTATCGGTATGACCGTGTAGTAGTCCTGGGCGACGTCGTTCGACTTGTACCACGCATACATCTGATAGTCCGACTCCCTCGTCGTCATAGACGGGAAACCGAGTATCGTTGCGTCCTGCAGCCCCGGCACAGCCGCCGTGCCGAGATCGATGTCGAACTGGTTCTGCAGGCTTGTGAACGTGAGCGGGTAGAGGATGCCGGTGTACAGCCCGCCGATTCCCTTGGAGGCGACGTGGTAGTTGCTCGTGAAGGATGTCTTGATGGCATCCTGCACCTCGCCCCGGTTGTCCGCGGTGATGCCCACACCTATGTCGGCGCCGCCGAGATCGGCCGGCTGCACGACCACCTCGCAGACGACCTCGACAACCGCGTTCGCGGGTATGGTGTACGCCTCGTCTGTGTGCACGACGAGGTTTGCCGTGACGACGGAGCCGTCCACGGTTTCCCTGTCCCGCATGCTCATGTTCGCGGCGTACTCGGTCGATATCTTGTACTCGGCCCCGCTCACGACGTTGGAGATGCTGCGCACGGCGAATACGGAGTAGCCGTTGAGGTTCTTCGGCACCCGGACGGTGTTCGTCGCGTCCTCGTTCCGGAAGAAATGGTGGTACTCCACGAGGCTGCCGCGGAACTGCTGCCCGCCGTACTTGCGGAAGCTTTTCCTCCAATCCGAGTCGGAGTGTCCCGTGTTTCCGGCGAGCTCATAAAGCTCCCGATCCTCGACGTTGTCCCGTATCTCCTTGGCGGAGTAGGCCGTCACATAGTCCGGATAGCCGTCGACATCCTCCGAAAGCGTTTCAAGCACCCTGCTCGCATCCGAGGCCCTTGTCGCGTTGAACCAATACGTCTGCGCGCTGTCCGACGGCGTGGCGATGTACTTCACGGACACGGGCTCGTTAGGCACCCTCGACAGGCCGTCGCCGGAGTAATCGAGGTAGTGGGCCGTGAACTGGTACTCTATGCCCTCGAGGGAACCGCCCTGCGGGACATAGTCGTCCGCGATGGTGGCTTTGACCGTATCCGTGCCGAGGCCCTCCCAGACGACCTGGACGGGCTCCTCGGTGACAGTCCCCTCGCGCACAACGACAGCCTTGTAGAAAGCCGGGTCGTTGTGGAAAAGGCCCTGGTCTATGGGTCCGAAGGTGAGTTCGGAGGAGGTGATGACTATGTTCGGGTCGAAGGTCTTCACCTGCTCGGTCAACACGGCCGTCGACGTGACCCCGCCGGACACGAGGCTCGTTATGGCCGTGGTGCCCTCGAAGCTGTCCGCCGCCAATATAGAGGTCCCGTACTGGAGGCCCTGCTGATCCTTGTCGGTCATGTTTGTGCGGAGCCTGTTCGCCAGGAGCTTGTCGAGGTTCTTCTCGAGCAGGTAGCTGTAGGAGTTGACCACCACCGAGCGCCTCACATCAACGACATCCTCGTCGACGATCCTCTCGTACGTGAGGCCGTCGGGGCGTATGGCGTTGTATTCGTAGTACGTCGACCCGTTGATGTTCGTGTCGGCGTTGAACGGCGCCGAGTTGCGCCTCGTGACCATGAACATGGGCACCGCCCAGGAATAGCCGTCCACCGTGTTGCGGCAGCTGGCCCTCCACAGGCCGTAGTCGCCCGTGTCGCCCCCTTGGTTCTCAAAGGAATAGCCCCCGGCGGACTCCTCGTCGGTGTTCGGGCCGAGGCTGCGGACGTAGGTCATCCCCAAACCGGATTCGGGGTAGCCGAACGGATCGATGCCCTCCGCGACCCGGATCCGATACTGGATCTGGACCCTCTTGGTGGTCTCCACGCCCACTTGCGGGCTGATGATGTTCTCCACCAGGTAGTCGTCCGCCTCCGAGAGTATGTTGCCCTCCGGATAGATCCTGCCTCTCGTGCGAACCTCGAGGTCGCTGTCCTGCTCCCCGGACCCTCCGGCGGGGTCGTACTTGTAGACCAGGCCGTCGTCCCCGACTATCCAGCCGAGGTTGCTCTCGACGAAGCTCGCGTCATGCAAATCGACGCCCGTGCCGATGTCCAGGATCTCCCACTTCGAGCCGCTGTTGGCGGTGACCAGCACGGTTCCGTACTCGCCGACGACCCATGCCCTGTCCTCGACGGAAAAGCTTATCTGCGCCGGTGAGAGGCTTGTGATGGACCCGCTGGTGGGCCTGAAGTCGGAGGGCGAGCTGAACGGCTCGTACGACACGGTGGCCTCGAACACCCTGACCTTCGCCCTGTCCTCGTCCGGCAGCGAGGCGTCGCTGGCGAGATAGGGGTTCGTGATGTCGTTGATCGCGTCCCGGAGGTCCTCCGCGGTCGCGTAGAGGTCGAGGTCGAGCACGTGTATGTAGTTGAGGCTGTCCTGCACCCCCGTGAACTCCAGGACGACAGAGTTCGGGTAGTTGGAGGGCGAGATCCTGTACGTGATGTTGGTGAAATAGTTGCGGCTGTCGGGATAGACCGCGATGGTGAACTTCATCGGGAAGTCGCGCTGGATGATGACCCTGTCGAGGTTCGTGGTGCGCGTCGGGTACAGGTCAGCGAGCGACGTGTAGGCGCCCCCCTCCCACACCCTGTCGGTCATGGAGGCCCATGTGTAGCCGCTGTCGGACGTCCTCATGATGAGGCCGCCCTCCCCGACGATCAGGCCGTCGTTGAGGTTGTAGAAGCCTATCGAGGTGATGTTCGAGGTGACCTGGAGGCCCGTCCTCGAGTCCGTGACCGTGTAGTCCTCCCAGGTGCGCCCGCCGTCCTTGGTGACTATGAGCGCCCCGCCGTCTCCGACAGCCCACCCCACGAAGGCGTCGAAGAACGTGACGCCGTTGAGGTTCGCCGTGACGCCGGAGACCTGCGTGATGACGGAAAACTCGGTGCCGTCGATCGACAGGAGCACGGTCCCGTTCTCCCCGACCGCAACGATATTCTGCGAATCTATGACGAACACATCGCGGAGGTCGTCGACGGTGTCCGCGCTGAGCCGTATCCACGACTCGCCGCCGTCGTTGCTTTTCAAGACCTCCCCCCCGTCCCCGACCAGATAGCCGATCAAGTGGTCGAGGAAGAAGATTCTGTTGAAGTTGACGTTAACCGGGACATCCTTCGAAACCCAGTTGACGCCCCCGTCGATCGTCTTCAGGACTACGCCGTTGGCCCCCGCCGCCCATCCGAGGTTCTCGTCGTTCATGTCCACGGAGCGGATGTCCGCCACTTTCATGACGGGGGTCGGCTGCGCGGCCCCCTCGCTTCCGTTTTCGGGGGATATCAGCGACCTCCAGACCTCCAGGAAAACGCCGTCCGTGCGGGACCCCGATCTGAGGACGGAGTCGCTCAGGTCGATCTCGTTGACGTGGGTCTCGTTCGTCCCGGTGTTTGTGACATAGACGGGCCACCCGTTCACCAGCGCGACCTCGGGCTTGGCGCCAGCCGGATCCTGCGTGTAGAAGCTGTTCTGCAGATCCGCCGAACAGTAGTTCGGCCTGTAGCTGAGCCAGCCGGAGGGCAGATGCGCCGTCGACTTCTGGGTGAGAATCTCCTGCAACTCCTGCGCGAGGTTCAGTTCCGAGTCGAGTATCGGAATGTCCTTCTGGAAGACCACCTTGTCGAAGGCGTACCCCTGCCCCTCGTACGTGGTGGAAACCCCTTCACCTAGATTTTTGGCCATTGCTAGAGCCCTCTCTTGACAATGCGCTCATCGACCACTTCCACGTTCTTCGTCGCGAGGGAGTCGATGGTCAGATATTCTATCTGGCTGGTTTCGATGTCGGCCGCGGCTATGTCGTCGGCGCTGTAGTACGCGTAGTACGAAACCTTGTACCCCTTCTCCTGCGGGGGCCTGCCGTCAGTCGTGCTGACGATTATCTTGCCGTCGTCCTGTATGTACGCCCTGCCGGGGCCGCGGCCCACAAGGGAGGGGTCGGACACGAGTTCGAGCGGCCTGCTGTCCTCGTAGACGCCCCTGAACAGGTTCGAGGGGCCGCCGTTGTCGATGGTCTTGTATGTGAGCGCCGGCCGCAGGGTCCTGTAGGACGAGATCCCCCCGGCCGCCGTCCTCTGGAAAATCTCGAACGCCGGGGACCCTATGTCGTCCAAAGGGATGAAGGACCCGTTCCGCTTCATCATCTTCGTAAGCGGCATCTGCACGCTGCGCACGCCGCTGACACCCCTCACGACATCCACGACATCGTCCTGGGTCAGCGGCCCCCCCATGTTGAGCCTGCGCACGAAATTCGACAGGGTCTTGTTGATCCTCGACTTGAGCTGCAGTTTGTCCACCCCCGACCTGCGCACGACGCGGAAGCTGAGATCGACCTTGTTCTCGACGCCCTGCTTTATCGCGATGTCCGCGCAGGAACTCCTCATGGACGAAACGGCCGTGTCCACCTGCCCTATGACGCTGTTGACGGTGTAGGTCACGTTGAAGTTCTTGCTTGCGTTGTAGTCCACGCTGACCCTGTCCCCGTGCCGTATCTTGCCCGTGGAGACGAGGCCCAGATAGGTGTACTCCGTCTCGCTCCCCGTTATCACGGTGTAGTCCACGTCCTTGACGTAGATCTCCGTGTCGTCGCTGGGGTCGCTGACGACTATCGACGCCACGTCCACGCCCTTGTACAGCAGCCGCGCGTCCGTGCCGACGAGCATGTCGTGCTCCTCGTCGACGACCGTCTCGAACTCGTCTATGTCGTCGCTGTCGCCGAAGAGGAACTGCACGCCGTCGTGGGCGATGGAGGAGTTGCCGTCCTGGAGGGGGTCCTCCAGCTTTACGATTTGGTATCTCGACGAGTCTATGAGCGTGCCGGACGAGTCCGTCACCTCATCCACGGACAGGACGGGCTGGGTGCTCAGCGTCAGTATGTTGGAGCTGCGGTAGCGGTAGTCGACCTCGACGACGTCCCTCGTGGCCATGCCGATCGTCTGGTTCGCGAGGGACGATGCGAGCACGATGGTGTCCCCGTCGCCGATGATTTGAAGCGACCCCAAGTCGTAGTCGGCCCCCCTCGTGACGTTCCTGACCGCGTGAACGATCACTATCGGGCTGTTCTCCGTCACCTTGGGGTTCCGGGTGCGGATACGGAACGAGGACGCGTCGACCACGTCGAACTGCTCGCCGATCTGGTTGCCGTAGGTGTCGACCGGGTGTTCGTACTTGAACGCCACCTGGTCGACGATCTGCACGAGCCTGGCCCCCTTGATGTAGATATCGACCTTCCCGCCTATGTGTCTGTTGGTCGGCTCGTCGTAGTCGCGCATCATCAGGGGGTCGCCCTCCTCCTCGACGCGCGCCTGCAGGACACCGGGGACGTCATACGCTGCAGAGGCGTACCCCGACTCGTTGCCGCTGTCGAAAGACGTGCGGGCCAGCTTGACCCTGTTCGCCACTTCCTGGTTCGTCTCCCTGTCCGAGCCGTACAGAGTCGGGCTCCCGTTGGTGACCTGCAGGAGGCTGTTCCCGTCATTCACCCTGGTGATGGAGCGGGCCGGCACGTTGCCCGCCGATCCGGGTAGCTGCGCCTCTATGTTGACCGTGATCTCCCACCTCTGCTCAGACGGGCTGAAGTAGTAGTCGAGGTTCGCGGAGTCCATGACGTAGGAACCCTTGACCACGAACGTCACGGCCGCGATGCCCCTGTCCACGTCGCCCGGATAGCTTATCGTGCTGCCGTCCGTGATATACACGTCGTTGGTCGGCGGCGACGTAGTGAACATGACGGCGGTCCCCACGGCCTTCCTCGACGAGTGCCTCGTGAGGTCGTAGTTCGCGGCGTACTTGTCGAACTGCTCGTCTATGAGAAGCTGCAGGGTCACCGCGTCGGAGACCCCCAAGGCGGCGGCGAGCCTCCTCTTGTTGATGCTCGTGGCCACGGGGTCGCTGACGCCGTCGTTGTCGGCGTCGTCGTAGCGCACGAGCGTGTCCAGCGACATGGTGGCGAATATGAAATCCTGTATCGTGTAGAAACGCTCGAACTGCAGGGAGATGGGATCCATCAAGTCGCGTATGACCGACCCGGCCACGACCGAGACCGATGTGTTGTTCGACATCAAGTCGCGGCTCATGGAGAAGATGACATCGTTCCTGGATCTCGTCGGAAGCGTCTTGTAGTCCGTGGAGAACTCTATGAAGCTCCCCGGGAGCTCTATCGAGTACGGACTCTCCGTGGCCTCGTTGAGTACGTTGTCGAAGACGGTCACCGAAGCCACGAAGTAGAACCTCTGCCCCTGGCTGAGCGTCGTCCCGTCGGTGAGGAAGACGTTCGGGAACCTGCCCTCGGAGATCAGCTTCGTGAGCACCGTGGTGGTGAACGAGAACGTGTAGAACTTGTTCTCGACGACCCTCGACCGGACCGTGTCCACGCGGATCCCCCCCGCCGACTCGTCGTACTCTGTCTCGTTGAGGATGGCATCTATCGTCTCGGACTCGTCCGGGTCGGTCACCAAGACATCGTTCATGCGCACGTAGCCCGAACCCCCGCCGGCGTCCAAACTGACGTAGAAGCTGCATCCGGCGAAGTCGCTGTCGTCGTTCAAGCGGATGGCGCTCTCCGGCACCATGATCTTGATGTACTCCTGGGCCCTGTGCATCTGCACCGAGGTTGGAAGATCCGCGGAGGCGCTCATGGCGGACTCGGACACGACGACCACCGCCACCTCCGACACCGCGCTCTCCTCGACAACCGAGCCTATCATGCTCTGCACGCTGCGCCGCGTGACGGTCTTGAACTCCAAATGCACCGTGTCGCCCGCGGACGGCTCGACGACGTATTCGCCCTCGAACGACCACGGGATCTCGATTGCGGTCGCGGTCGTCGGACCGACGACCATGCCGTCGTCCGACCAGCTGCTGTACGCCCCGTAGACGCCCTCGCGCTCGATCCTGAAGCGCTGCTGCACGGTGTAGACGACCTCCTCGTCGTAGTCGGCCATGACGACGGGGACGGTGCCGGACATCATTATGTCCGTGTCGGAGGTCCGGTAGGTGTCCGGGCCGCCAGCCTGCCAGTTCGTCATGGGATACCGTATGACCGGGGCTGCTATTGTCATGAGAAGGCCAACCTCGTGCGTATCGTGGACTGCAGGTCAACGGGCTGCTCGTACACGAGGCCCTTGCCGGATTGCGCCGTGAACCTGACCACTATGTTGAATGCGGACGGATCCTCCATCTGGGTGACCGTCAGGGACAACAGATCCCCGAACAGCTCCCCGGGCGTGACCTCGCGCCCGGACGCCTGCAGCTGCCTCTGGACGGTCTTCAGCTTGTCTATGGCGGAGTTGACCTGCTCCGTCATCCTGGTGATCAGAAGGTCGGCGTCGAGCACCTTGGATCCGACGACCGTGTGCAGCCCCGTGCCCATCCAGCTGTGGAAGGGGTTGCTCTGTATTTTCGTGACTATGTACTTCTCGACGTTCTGCAGGAGCAGCTCCTCGTCCCGCACGGAGCTGAGGTCCTTGTCGTTCACGTATTCGAAGTCGTCCACATACTTGAGTCCGAGGCACTTCCTGCAGAATGTTGGAATCGTCGTATATTGCGCCTCCACAAGGGGTTGGAACAACTTCGTCCTCTGCTTGAAAACCACGAGGAACGGCCTGTCGGATGCCAAGATATCATAATCGACCTCCACCGAGTACTGCGAGGGGCTGATTATGACGTTGTTCATCCGAACCGACAGGCTGGCCTTCGACGCTATGGGTTTTTGGAAAAGGACGGACCTCCGGTCCGCCTGCAGGGCGCCCTGCTCCCAATTGACCACGTGGTCGCACAGGTTCTGTATTTTGATGTCCAATGACATATTCACCCGCCGGAGGCGTTGATGTTCGTATATCCCCGCAGATTAATAGGCTATTATTGCCCGAGGGTGTTGTTCTCCTCCCTCACCATCCCCTCCACGAGGCCCATCCTGACGGTCGACTTGAGCGCCCACCGTTCCGTGACGGCCCCGTCCTGACTTTTTACTTTGACCTGCTCGCAGTACTTCTCCTTTGCCCATATGGGTTCCTCTTGGGTGCCTATGTTGACCTCGTCCTCGAAGGGGATGTTGCCGTACCGCTTCCTGACTCTTGCACGGATCGCGTCCTCCACCGGCATGAGGCCTTTCCGGTTGTTCTTGGTTGGCATGTCCCGCCGCAGCAGTATCTTGCGTATGGTGTCCCTGGAGGCCTCCTCGGCCTTTTTCGCGAGCGCCTCCCTGATCTTGTCCGGGGTCTGCTCCATGAACTGCCGGGCCTTCTTCACGCCCTCGACGGCCTTCTTGAAGTCCTGAAGGGAACCTTCTATGTAGGCGTCCCTTTTTAAGGGTGATGTGGTGGTTGCCCGAACGGGCGAAAGCACTGCCTGACGGGCCTTGTCTATGATCTTCTTGACCGCCGGGTTCGAGGAGGCATGGGCGGCCCCTCCGGACCACTTCACAAGTTCCTCGGACAGGGACGATTCGAACGTAGATAGGGCTCTCGAAAGGGAGTATAGCGCCAAGGTCGTATCTGCCTTCATACCCGGGATGCCTGTGAAATGCTTCGGTATGTATTTCCTGTTTTCGAACATCTCCTTGATCGATGTCAGCAGCCTCGCAGGGGCCCCTTCGTACTTGTATTGGCCGACTGTTGTATCGTATGTTATGTTGTACATTTTAGTCAAGACGTCCTTCAGATCCTTAAAACTGATTCCCGGCTCCGAAGCTTGGCTCTCCGCACAGAACCCCAATTCCTTGGCCATCTGAAGAACCTTTGACTCATTGTACATAGCGCTATATTTCTCGACAAAGTTGCCAACAGCCTTGAAAAGCCTCCGCCTGTACCTTATCCAAGTGATGCAGGCCCTGTCGAACTGCTCGTTGGTGGTCCGAATTGCCCTGTCGGTCGTCGTGGACTCCGGATACGACTGCACGAGCGAGATGAGGGCCTCCAGATAACCCCTCATCTCCGCGACCGCTATGATTTGGTCGCGTAGCTTGTCGAACTCCTCCGGGAAGTCCCTCTTCCTTTGCTCAAACTTCTTCCTCACATTTTCGGTGGCTTTCATGCCACGTTCGATGTTCTTGATGTGGGAGTTGAGGAATCTTATCTCACGGATGAGTTTCATGATGCGGTTATAGGTGTCCCCGCTGATCCACTCGACCTGCTCCTTCAACTCGGTAACCGAGCTCACCGAGTGGTTGATCTTTCGAGCCTCCGAGGAGTTCACCTTGCTCGATGACTCGGCCACGGTGTCGGGAATCACATCGTCCCCGAGAATGTCCTTGAACACCCCGACCGACGTCGAGGATACGCCCAATTCGTCCAAAACGTAACGCAGTTCGTCCTTAAGCTTGCGCAGGCGAACTTCTAACCTATAGACGGCCGACCTCTTGTGGTCAACGACCTCGGAGGAAACGATGGACTGCACGGCCTTGTCCGCGATGCTGACCATGTTGTCGACATCGGCTACCGAAATCTCCTTGTAGAACAGACCGCGGTCATAGAAGTCCATGGGTCACTCCCCGAGTCCGAGAAGACCGAGAAAGGCCTTCAGCGCCTTTTTCGACCTCTCCAGACTCTTCGTCAGCTGCTCCGCCTGGTCCTCGGCGGCGAGGTTCTGGAAATATCCGCTGTCGATGGAGGGATATCCGTAGACGAACATCACCCCGGCCATGATGCCCTCCTCCGTCAGGGACGCGATGCTGGGCGTCTTCTTGTCCTTCGACCCTATCTGCAGTCCGCCGACCTCCTCGGTGAGGACGGCGCTGTTGAACTTGTCGACGAAGCCCTGCATGCCCCCGTCCTCCGGATGGACGGACAGCAGCAGGAAGGTGCCGGAGAGGCGCAGCCGGGAGAGCCTCTCGATGATGTCGGCGACCTTGTTGATGATGTCCAGGTAGAACTTGATCTTCTTCTGGATGAAGTTGAGGTACTCCGTCATCGCATCGCTCGATGTGTCCACCATGCCGAGGAGCTTGTCCGTCAGCCTGTCCATGAGGGAGAACAGCCTGTCGACCTCCGGCCCGAGAAGGGTGCGAATCGACAGCGACTGCCAATCGGACTCCATCTCCTCCGAGTCCACACGGTTCCCGTCGTCGTCGTAGAGCGTCTCCTTGGCGAGTTCCGAAAGCGGTATCTTGTTCCTCGGTATGGCGTAGACGGCCTTCGAGGCGGTCGGGGACTCGATCCTCTGGTAGAACGCGTTCTTGTCCCAGAAGTCGTACCCGACCTCGGTGAAGACCTTGTAGAAGTACATCTCGTTTTCTTTCAGGTCCGTGAAATCCACGTAGCTGTACCGCGGCCTGCCCACGACCGCGGGGAACCTCTTGATACCCTCGGCGTCGAACTTCTCGTCACGGTAGACCCTGACGACCTCGGTTTCCTCTTTCGCGCCCTTTGGCGCGCTCACCCTGACCTTGACGCCGTCTCTGTATCTTGACCTCCGCAGCACAAATCCAGACAGCGGGGTGCCGGGGTGATCCCACATGACCTTCACCCCCATGGCGAGATGGGTGGAGCCGTCCTCCTCCTTTTTCTTGTAGAATCCGGGCACCGCCCTCACGTTCTTGGCCGGGGAGGGGGTGGGGTTGCGGAGCCTGAAGAGGCTAGACAGCACTTGGAAGTTCTCGATGAGATCCTGCAGGAACCTCGGGTCGTTGGCCCCGCCGATCATGGCCAGCACGAGGCCGCCGACGGTGTCCTCCTTGCCGAACTTGGGGGCATCCTCGTCCTTGCTGTTGAGGCACGTGGCGTTGACGCGCTGCACAAACTCTCTATAGCCGCCGTTGACCGGAAGCACGAAGTCCTCGGAGCGAATGTCGAAGTCCGGGAAGATGAGGGAGACGTAGATGCCCGTCGATGCGAAACTGTCGATTATCTCCTGCACCTGCTTCACGATGATTTTCAACAGCACCTTCAGCAGGCGCGAGATCGACTTGAAGTCGCTTGAGAACATGCGTATGAGCTTCAACAGCCCCACGACCACCTTGGTCAGCTTGTCAGCGGCCTCGAGGAACCTCTCGATGCCGTCCGTCACCCCGCCGAGGTCGCTGAAGTCCAAGGCGAGGGACCAACTGCTCCATGCGTACCCCTTGCCCTTGACCTCCTCCGGCGAGTCCCCGCCGCCGGAGTCCGGTGGGGTGAGGTCGCCCGACAGGTCGGGCACCCCGACCACGGCGCTGTAGTCAACGGAGGGTATGTCGAGGTCGTCTAGCTTCGGCCTGACGTACTCCGGCGGCTCGTCGTATTTTATTCTCGTGCCCATCAGGGTTTCATCCTCTTTATCTGCGCCTCTGCCGTTTTGATTTCCTTCCTCACCATTCGAGCGAGGAGGTTGAGAAGCATCCGCAACTCGTCCTCCAGAAACCCTTTGGACGAGTCATCAACCGTCACCAATTTCCATTTTGGTCTTTCGCTCATAGCCCTGTGTCCCACACGGTTCTTTGATCGTCCTCGTTGGACTCTATCCTCTTTCGCAGCTGGTACGCCCTCTGATCGGCGCCGTACTCCCTGTGCATCTTGAGGAAGAGCCAAAGATGCTTGTTCGACACGAGCGCCTCGTCCACCACCCCCCGGCGTATCTGCGCGTACCTCGTGTTGCGGAGCCACCCAAGAAAGTTTTTGGAATCTATGGCGTTCGGGTTGTTCTCGTCATACCTCTCGGGAGTGTAGTAATCCGTCTCCCCCTCCCAGGGCTTGCCGAGCCTCCTCTTCACGTTGTTCAGCTGCGTGTGAAGGTTGTGGTCGGATACTTGCACGAACTTGATATCGCCCATGACGCCGAAATAGACATGGGACGGCTCGTTGTACGGCAGAGCCTGCGAGCTCTCCTCCGGCACCCCGTAGGGGACGGCACTGACTTTTATCGGCAACACCTGCACCCCGACCATGCCGGACCCGAAGTCACCCCTAACGGCATCGATCCATTCGTGGAGATCCTTGGTGTCCAAAGGCAGATCCCCTTGGTAATCGCCATCGGCCACGATTCCCACGTAATCGCTGTAGATGGTGGCATAGGAGGGGTTGAACATGTTGAGCAGGCGCATCCCCACCAAGCCCCTGAAGTCGGCCGTCAGCTCGACCGTGGCGCCCATCGGGAGGAACGACGGCGAGGGCACGAGCAGGCGCGACTCGGCGACCCCGTAGTCGCCGGCGACCTCGGCCGAAACCCCCGTGAGCGCCGTGTCCGAGTTGATCGCCGCCGCGAGCCCGTCGAACGTGTATCCCGTGAGGTCGTAGGTCTCCGTCGCATTCAGACGGGCGTATCCGGTGGCCGCGAGGCTCGTGGTCACATCCAGAAGACCGGAGGCGTCCTCCCCCGAATAGTCCCCGTTGAACACGGACGACGGGAATATGGGGTTGAATGCGGGGTCGGCATAGGGCTTGAGGGCCGATATGTACGATGCCAGCGACAGGATGGTGTAGTTGCCGGAACTTATGTCTATCGCCCCAGACGAGTACGGTCCGGTGTAAGTGACCGTGCACGACAACGTTATCTGCGACCTTGCCGCCGGGATGCTGAATGTCGCGTTCGACACGGCATAGCCGACGCCGCCGGAGGAAACCGACAAGGTGAACGCGGCCGTGGGCGCCGTCTGCTTGTACAGCTGGGTCGCGACACCGGACAGCGACCCGGACGCCTGCACGAGATCCGTGCTGTCGTCGTCGTTGCTCAATGCCGCCGTGAATATCGCGCCGCCCACCCCGGGGAAGGTCTCCAGGTTGATGGCGTTCACCAACTCCGATATGGTGTCGTAGGAGGCGTCCGAGAAATCAAACGTCCGGCTGTACTGGTACGGGTACGAATAGGTCGCCGAGAGGGTCAGCGTGTCCGCCGCGTCGTTCACGACCATCGAGGACGCGGAGAACGTGTAGCCGTCCCCTTCGCCGACACCCAGGACCCTCACGTCGGACGAAAGGTTCAACTGAAGGGAGCTGAAGACGGTGTCCGGATCGGCCGGGTTGTAGGGGCCGTCGGGGACGATCTGGTATTCTGTCGACTCGGTCGAGCGGAGTCGCAGGGCGACATCCTTCCGAAGCACGAAATCGCGCAAATCGGCCTTGGGGACATCTTGCTTAAAGTCCGGAAGGTATCCGTATTCGAAGTAGCCCGGGTCGCGCGCATCGTCTCGCGTGTACCGCAGATTCGCGAAGAACCAGCTGCTCACGATGGGGTAGGAGTTTATCCTATCCACCAGGTCGATGAGCGACTCCCTGTCGGGCGCCAGCGGGTCGCCCGAACCCGCCAAAGGCACCGCGATGTCAGCGACATTCGCACTACGGAAGTGCATGTGGTTGTCTATCACCTCGTATTCCCGCCGGCCCTCCCCGTCCTCGTCGTCCCAGCAGTACAGGTCGAAGGCGACTATGTCCTGCCGCAGCCCGAGCGGGAACTTGTTGAGGGACGTGTCGTGCGCCGCCTCCGGCCCGTCCATGAGGAACCCGGCCGTGGCATCCTCGCTGTACCTCTGGGTGCCGACGCTCAGTTGGACGTCGAGGCCCTTGCGGACGGAGAGCCTTTGCAATTCGTATCCGACGACGTAGCCGTACTTGTACTGCTCAACCCCGTTGTCGAACCGCACCCCGAAGTTCTTCTTGATCGGCACGTACGAGGCATGGATCTCGTAGCTTTTGAACTCTCCTTGGATCGCGGGGTCTCCTATGAGTTCCGCCTCGAACAGCTGCAGGGCGGCCCCCGGCGTCTGGTTGCCCTCGCTGTCGAACCTCGCGGCGTTGATGGCCGACACGAGGTCGTTTATAGTGTCATGCTCGCGCAGATCTATCTGCAGGGCGGTTTCCGACACGCCCCTCCTGACGAGCCTGAGGTATTTCAGGATGGTGACGCTCGGGGGATCCATCTGCTTTATATCCTCGAACTCGGACTCGGTGAGGACATCGCCCGCGTCTATCTTGTCGATGACCTCCTGCGGACCCATATACTCCTTCGTGTCGCCCTCGTCCATATCCACGAACTCTACGAACATGGACGCGTCCGGGCAGCGTATGTTGATGACCTCGAAGAAGTCGGACGGCAGCGTCTCCCACTCCCCGGCGACGGGAAGCCCCTCTATGGCCCTCTTCGCGAGGTTGCCACCGTCGGTGTACACGGGCCAAACCCAATAAGGGTTCTCGGGGTCGTCCTGGTTGTCCGTCGGGAACTTGTCCTCGATCATCTTGTCGAGGAACAGAATCCTCGGATCCGACCCCCTATGGTCGGCGACGTTAGTCATCGATATGTAGTTCGGGTCAGACAGCGACAGGGCCGTCGTCGACCGCACCAGCAGTTCACAGCTGGCCGCGTCGTACGGGTAGTGCGGGTACACAACCCCGACGAACATTGGCGTGAAACCATCGATGTCCGATGAGTTGATGAAGCCCGCGAGCGCATCCAAGCTGATGTAATCGCCCCCCTCGACGTCCTTCAATGAGAACGTGCGGAGATAAGGCGACACAACCGCATCCGGATCCGTAGGATCCGACAGGACGGCGTAGACAAGCATGGAGTCGCCCGCCACGGTCACCGATGCGGAGTCCACACGGTACCGCCCCGGATCCGAAACATCGAACCGAAGCGCGCGCGACTCCACAAGCCCGATCTCCAGCTTCCTCTGGCTCTCGTACATCGCCCTCGCGGTCCTCTGGTGCATGACCCCTATGCTAAGCCCCGTCACCCACCGGACATAATCGTTCTTCCAATCATCGTTGTTCTGGTAGTTGATGGCCTTGAACTCCTGCAGGGCGCCGTAGAACGACTCATACTTCGAGTACGCCGCCGACGCGTCCCGGTAGGATTGCGCTATCTGCGGCGTGGCGTCGTCCTCGTCGTGCACCCCGTCGGGCTTGATGACATCGAGGAGCGGGCCCCGGTCTCCGTAGCCCGCATACCCGCCGATGAGGAAGTACAGCGCGCGCTCGTACTTGACGAGCCGGGCGGCGAGCCAATCCGACACGCCCGCCGGCTCCCCCTCTTGGTAGTAGGCAAGATATCCCTTGTAGGCGCTCACGTTGTCGAGCCGGATCCTGCCCATGGAGTACGCCCGCGCGATCTTGTCGTTGTAGTCGTACAGGTCGCGCAGGATGAGTTCCTCGAACTGCCATGCCTGCTTCTCCATGAGCAGCCAGCGGTAGACGTTGTCCGGGTCGTAGAAGTTCCTGTAGACCTGGTTGCCCACGAACCCGTACTCCTCCGAGACATCGGTGGCGAGCGGGTCGCCGTCATTGTCCAATTCGATGATGAGGCGCACCCACAGGTCACGATCCCTGGCCCTAAGGACGTACCCCTCGCGGTAGCCGCCCCTTTCGGAGACATCGTAGATGCGGTCAAACGACATATAGAAGTACTTCTCGAAGCCGTCCGTGTCCGCAAGTGCGAAATCGTTCTTGTAGAGCGCGTTCTGCGTCGAGGATATCTTGCGCTCCTCGATGAAGCTTAGATTCCTGAGATTGACCTCAAGTTCCTCAAGCTTCACGAACGCCAACGTGTCCTCGTCGTACCGCCCCGCCTGCAGGCGAACGTTCTTGTTGAGTTCGGGGATGCCGGGGAAAAGAAGGCGCAGGAAGTCGATCAAGGAGAACTTCCGTATCCTGTCCTTGTGCTTGACGTGACCCTCGACCTCGCCGCCCTCGATGCGGGCGCCGTACATCCCCTCGTCGTCGAACATCGGGAACGCCTCGGCAGACGAGCGCGTGACCGACACGACGCGCCCCTCCCCGGGAAGCGCGGAATTGAATTGGTCCTCACTCGATGTCCGCTTGTCGTTCCTATCAATATTCACGCTGTATTGAAAGACACCGAGGGAGTTCTGCTTCAGCTTGTAGGTCTTGACGCCCTTCTCGGAGAGAGCCCTGTCGAGGGTAATCATCTCGTAGGTGTACCCCAGGCGCGACCCGTCGGGGCCGGATATGATCGATTTGATCTCGTACTTGTTGTCATATCCCAACAGCCTCATCCTGTCGCCGACGGACACCCTCTTCAGCCAAGAGTATTTGTCGTCGTTCGCGCCGAAGGTCCTCTCGTCCTCCGGTATTTCGACGTTGTAGTAGGCGATCAGCCTGTCGTTGGTGTTGCGCAAAATCACGTGGTCGAGGTTCTGCGTCCAATAGGGGGTCACCGACTTTATTTTTCCGACGGTTTCCACCCTCCCGTCCGCATACTTGTACTGCACGTTGAAGCAGTAGACCTCGTTGTAGAGCCTGTACTCCGTGCCGAATCTGGGATAGTAGTGGGGGGCCTGCTTGTCGTAGCCCACAGGGAAGAACTTCGTGTACGTTGCAGGCACGCGCTCTATCTCCGCGTCCGTCGTCAAGGTGTAGTCGTCCGTGTCCTCCACGTACGCGTCCTGCAGGGTCAGCCTGCCGTCGACCTCCCCCACGGCGTTGCTGCGCGCGAACTTGAAGCCCATCCCGAGCTGGAGTTCGGCGCTGAAGGCCCGCAGGCGCCTCTTGTACCAATGGTAGAACTTGAGGAACAGCTCTTTCTTGATCTCCTCGTCCTGCAGTAGGTATCGGTTGCCAACCACGCCCGCCGCCCAATTCGGCACCTGGTCGTCGGTGGGGGCGGTGTCCGACCCCTGCCCGTTGCCCGACCCCACGCGCTCCAGCAGTTCCTCGATCTGCGGGACGACGACAATCTCCGAGAAGTCCCTCTCCGTCAGCTTCTGGAGGTAGAATTGGTCGATGTTGAGATAGTCGAGGTAGACATCCAGCCTCGACCCCGCGGGCAGATTCGTGAAGTAGCGGCACGACACGTAGACCGACTCGCCCTCGTCCTCGGATCGCAGATCCCTGCCCATGTAGGACATCGCGAAGCGATCCAAATCCTCGATGGCCCCTTCCAGCGTCACGAGTCCAGCGTCGATGCTGTAGTCCTCGTCAAGAGTGAGGCGCCGGAAGTTCAGCGGCCCGAGTTCCTGCCACGACTCGAACCCCGTCGTCACGTGCACGTAGGACGGCAACCCCTCGTATCCGCCGTACGCGGCGCTCGGATACGTGTGCGACCAGTCCCCGTCTCCCACCAAACTGGCCGCGCCGGCGGAATCGACCGAGAACGGGAAATTGCCGGCGACAACCGACTCCACACGACCGATTCCCTCGTTGGCGAACTTGAAAAGGTCGCCGTAGTCCGAATAGGCCACGGTGGTGGTCTTGGTCTGCGACGCGCCCATCACATCGGTCACGGACTCCCTCAGCGTCACGCCGGAGGATGTCACAACCATCGAGGCCGACCCGGTGTACCCGCCCGGCGCGGAGTATGAAACCCGTAGCACCCCGGTCGCCACATACGCGACCGCGGGTAGCGCGGTCGTCCCGATCGGGGCGAGGCGATATCGATCAAAATCGTCGCCGTCAAACAGATCCCTGTATGAGTCCGGCATCGTCACCGTGAAGGGATTGCCCCCCTCGAGGGACTCGACCCGGCCTATGGCATCCACCAAACCGTTCAGACCGTCATACTCCGAGTATTCCAGGACCGTCGTTTTCGTCTTGAACCCATCGACGGTCTCGACGAGCGTCACAGACGACACCCCGGCCTCCATCGTGGCCGCGCCCGTGTGCGTCTCGGGGGCGGTGTACGACACCGACATGTAGGGCTGGGTCGGATCGGAGCCGAGGGGCACGGGCAGCGACGACTGTTGCACCCTGTAACCGGGCCTGCCGGACACCTTGTAGCCGGAGGGCAGCGCGGGGGTCACCCCCAGAGTCATCGAGCCGCCGCCGGATTCGACGGAGGAAACGGATCTGACGATCCCGCCCTCCAAACGCAGAAGCGTGCCCGCGACAATGTTGCTCCCCAAGTTGCCCCGGAACGTAAGCGACGCGCCGTCCTCCGACCTGCTCAGCGGGTCGTTGGGCACGTCCTCCCAAACCACCCCGCGCTTGAAATAGACGGAGGGGTCGAGCATGTTCTCGGAGAAGGGCTCCAAGACTCCCACGGACGAATACTGCCTCCCGTCCCGATCCTCGACCGACACGCCCCCGACGCCCATATACTGCAGGGTGTTGGAGGGGGCGTCGGAAAACGCAAGGAGATCGCCGCCGACGAACCTCCACGTCAGATCCGCATCCCTCACCGTGAAGGACGACTGCCCGCGGTACGTGCGCAGGAGCGACCAGCGGAACAGCTCCGGACCCACAGTCAACGTGTAAGGCAGCCTTTGCGTTTGGAAGTCGTCGAACTCCTGCACCAAGTCGGCGCTGTAGGTGCCGCTCGCGAGGTAGTACTGCTCCGAGGACTCGCCCGACGGCGAAATCGTGAACGGGAGGTAGTCGGGGACCCTCGGGCCTATCGTCACGTTGTCGTTGTACGTCGACTTGGTAGCCTGTATGGCGAGGGCCAAGTCATGGACGGTGGCGTAGTCGGATTTGCGGAACACGTACGGCACCGGGTTCGTCGTGCCGCCCACGGTCTCCGTGAGTGACACCGACTCAGGATCCACGAAGACGGTACCCGAACCCTCAAACCCCTCGGGCGCCTCGTAGCTGAGCGTGAATGCGGGTTCGGGCGTGTCATCGAGGATGGAGTTTCGCATGATGAGCGTGGTTTCGCCCACGCCGTAGACGGGCGTCCTCGAATACACCACCTCGGAGGGGGACCCCTCCTGCAGCGGGGGCTGTATGCTGATGACGGCCTGCCCGTCCTCGGCATCCACCGACATCACGCTGTAGACATATTTTCCGCCCACCATGAGAAGGGAGTCGACCTTGATGCCCTGCAGTATCTCCAGCACCCCCCCGCTGAACGTCAAACTCTCCGCCCCGACAAGCGGCTCGCCGACCAAGGACGACGCGTCCGGCATCCGCTGCCACGAGACGGGGCCGTCAAGGACGTGGAAGACCGGCGCGTTCAAGTCCTCGGGGAAGGATCCATGGACGGCGACCCTGGTGCCCTCGTCCCCGTACGCCGATGACCGCACGCGGTAGTAGTAGACGGCGACCGGGTCGCGGTTCTCTATGCGCAGGACGGAGTCGGGCTTGATAGAGTCGGTGCGGTCGAAACCGTCGATAAGGAACTCGCTGCCGCCGGCGGGCAGCACGGGGTAGAATATCTGGATCGGCGCGTAGGGCAGCACCTCGGACTCGAAGCTGTAGGTGGCCACGACCGTGTCGTCGGGCAAGATCTCCAGCGTGTTTCGCTCCGCGTCCAGGGCGATCTGCCTGTTCTGGTCGGTGTACGCCGCGCCGCCGGTGTCCAGAGCCGCGCCCGACCCCAGCACTTTCGCGTAGACGGGCGAGCCCATGAGTATGGACCCGCTGAAGGACACCCTGCCGGGGTCGCCGGGCTTCTTGAAGTAGTCCCGCACCGGGATCGACACGACGGGGTTGTTGACCTTGAACAGGTACTGCCCGTCCTCGACGGCCTCCAAGGCGTCATCGATGACGGTCATGCGGTAGTTGCCAACCTCGCCCGGCTTGGACTGCAGTATGCAATGCATCTGCGACAGGGGCGTGTAGGTGGCCTCCAAGGACAAAACGTCCTCCGAGTAGACCGAGGGGTCGACCAGGGTGACCCTGCCGGTGAAATGGCTTATCTCGAAGTCCTCGCCCTCGGTCAAAACCGAACTCCCCGTTTCGACCCTCCCATATTGATCCGTCCTGCTCCACTTCTTGACGATGCTGACCGAGTCCGCGAGCACCGGGTACTTGGAGAGCCGCGGCGCGGCGCGGTCGATCTTCTCCACCTCGACATCCTCGCCCTCGACGTAATAGCTGACCAGGACGGACTCGCCCTTTTTTAGCGGGGTGGTCATGCGGGCGGCTCCGGACGTGTACTCGATCATGTAGTCCACGCCGACAACCATGTTGTTCTCGTCCGTGTCCTCGTAGTAGACGATGTCCCCGTCCGGCACCCCGAACAGGCCCGTCACCCCCGGTATCACCAAGTCATCGGGGTTCCGGACATCCGCGGCTCCGACGCCCTTGATCACGCTGATGCCGTTCCATATCAGTTCCCGCGGGACGGCGACGTGGTCGCAGGGCTCCTCCCTGTTCGCATGGTCAATGAATACCAGCGTGCCAGCGTCGTAGTCCATGAGGTACTCGGAGTACCTCGGGACGTCGCCCTGGCCCACGGACACGGAGTCCGTTCCGTAGATGATCCTCTGCACCGGCTTGCGCGCGGCGGATCCGCTCGATTCGACCTCGACCGCCTTCGAAACGGCCACGATGCCGCCGACATCGCCGTTGATCCCGGTCACCTGCAGTTCGTCGCTCAGGGTGCCCAAGAACTTGATGTACGCCGACAGCCTCTCCTCGTACGGGGGGTAGGGGTAGGAGAACTCGGGCGAGTTGCTGTAGTTGACGACGTAGTCCTCGAACTCCGTCCTCCGCCGCACCTCCCCCTGCGCGTCGCCCCAATAGACCTGCAGGCTGGCGTGCGGGTACGGCAGGGGGCTGAGGCCGACATCGCTGTACTCCTGCGTGCTGCTCTCGATGACGGTCTTGTGGACGCTGCCGACGGTGAAGAGGTCGGGCAGCGACGGGCTGGCCCCCTTGTTGAACTGTATCTCGATGCCGGTCGAGAACTCGATGACCCCCGAATAGGCCACGTACGGCCCCATGGCGTCCGCGCCGGTCGGCGTCCACTCGCCCTTTTCCTTGTCGTAATAGAACGGGACCCCCGTCTCCCCGCCCTCGTAGGCCTCGTACATCGCGCCGTCAAGTTTGGTCCTGCGCACGCTGCACTGCCCGGTGTAGAGATCCGGGCCGGATTCGGATGACTTCGCGTAGTTCTCCGTAAGATAGACGTCCTGGCCGTCGATCCCGGTGACCGTGTAGAATCTAGTGTCCCCGTCATGGCGTATGGAGTCCCCGTTCCCGGGGGCGTACGGCCCGGAGAACCCAGAGGCGACGAAGCTGCCGTCTGTGAAGTCGGCGGTGCCCTTGTAATCGTTCCTCTGGAGGGACGACTCAATGAGGTACTGCGCCTCGACGCCGCGCTCGCCCGAGTGGGTGGTCGCCTCGTCACCGGGGTTCACCGACAGGCCGGCCGTGCTACGGGCGTTCTTGACGCCCGAGCGCGCGCCGCGCACGACGGTGGGCTCAAGATCGAGCGATTTCAATCTGAATACTTCCGATCCCATCTAGCTTACCTTCGTGGTGATGGACGGCACCCCCGCTACCGCCAATGGACCCGTGGGAGGAACGGGCGCTATCGCCCCCGCGGCCACCACGGAAAACGTCGCGCTCGCCTTGAGGTGCGTGACAACCCCGAACGACACGCTATCGCACACATTCCCGACGTTCCTTCCCATCATGTTCTTCAAAGTCATCTTTCCCTTCATGAGGGTGGACAGAGTCGAAGAGTTCAAGGCGGTGAACTTGCCCGTGCCGGCCCCGACGGCGCATCCCGCCGCCGTCCCGGTGAGCACCATGCCCATGAGCACCTGCGAAATCCCGGCGGAAACACCATCGAACAGCTTTGAAAGATCCCTGCCCCTCAGATTCAATATGGTCGCCCTGCCGAGCATCGTTGCGGACATCGCCTTGCTCACGATACCCGCCACCGCGAGGCTCGTTATCGTGCCCGTGGGGCCGGCAGTCCCCGCCAACGTGCACGTCACCATGTTCGGGGACGTGACATGCGCGGCGACGGATGACCCTATGGCATCCGCTATCGCGCCTATGTCACGCCCCTTGATGCCGCGCGGCGCGCAGTTGGCGACGATGGCGGCGGCTATCAGCTTCCCCGTGACAGGCATCGCTACCCCGGCAGCCCCGCCGCCTTGACGGTCTTCGACCCGACCAGGGGCGCGCCCGTCACGTAGTCGAAATGGGTCTTCTCGGTTATCACGCCGCCCATCAGGCGCTCCTTGCTCTTCAGCTTGATGCTCCCCCCCTCCACGTTCACCGATCCCGCGAGACTCGCCTTCACGGTGGCTTTGAACTTCGACTTGGCCGTGAAAGACCCGACCTTCGTGGACAGATCCACATTCCCCGACTTGATCGCCACCTTGTAGTCGCCAAGCTTTATCGAGGTTTCGCTGTCCCCTGCGGTTATCTTCGTTTCCCTGTCGCCGGCGCGTATCGTCTCCTTGATCTTCCCAAGCCTCACGGATGTCTCGCGCGACCCTACCTTGGTGATTGACTCGGTTATGTTACCCACAATCGAGTTCACCTCAAGTTCGCTGTCGCCCGAGGTTACCGTTGTGAGACGGCTGCCGTACGTCTCCTGCTTCTCTTTGACGGCCCTCTCGGCATAGACGCTCGCGACGGCGACGTTCATGTCCTGCCCGACATTGAGCGTGTAGGCGCCGGCGACCCCCTCCCTGTGCATGCCGCCGACGCTCTTGAGGTCGGACGACTCGATGAGCGCCTCGCGGTTCCCCCCGATTTCGACTCTCTCTCCGCCATCGACCTTCTCGATCTTGCGGTAGCGCCGCAATGTCTCCAGCAGTTCCTCGTCGTCGTCGAAGTCGTAGACATCCGGGTCGGCTGCGCCGTACATGTAGAAGGCCGTACCGCTGGTTCTGATGTCGATGCTGCGTCCCGCGTAGGGGTTGCCGATCCTGTCGTTGTGATCCCCGATGGACCAATGCAGGCCGCCCCTGGTGGACAGATCCCAAGACGCGCCGTACTTCGAGTCCCTGCCGTACACCTCTTTCTTGCTACCGTCGGCAAGGATCGACATGGACCGGCCCTTGCCGATCCCCCCGCCCGTCCCGCTGGGGGCGTACATGTAGAGGTGGCCCTCCTTGTCGATTCCTATGAACCCGCCCTTTTCCGGGTTGCGGCGGTTGGGGGCGAATATGCTGACGGCCATGCCGTACCTCTGGGCATCGTCCGGGCTCATCGCGTCGAGGGAGAACAAGCCCTCCCTGTCGTCAGCGGTCGAAAACAGATTCGCCTTGAGGATCTGCCCGTACGATTCCCTCGACGAGTTGTTCCCGACGAGGTTGCCCATGGCGAGAACGGCGGCCGGGTTTCGGTTGTTGTCAGAGAGGCCGGAGTTCACCTCGTTCTTCGGCGTCTCGTCCGTCACGAGATCCTCCACCTCTATCAGATACTCCGAGAAGTACCTGTTGCCGCCGGTTTCGAAGGGGAGCCTCGTGCGCTTGGCGCCGCCAGCCGTGATCTCGGTCTCGGCGAAGCTGCTCTCGTCCTCCCTCGTGCTGTCGTAGAGGTTCCTCGTGACGATGCCGCAGCTTTGCCACACGCCGCCCGAGAACATGAAGCTGCTCGCCGAGGACGAGATTGTGTGCCCCGCCAGGCCGTCCATGATAAACTCGACGTCGAGGTGCCTGGCGGCGTACCTCTCGTTGAGGGTGACCTCCGCGCCGTTCGAGGACGACATCGCGATGTCGCCGCGCTTGAGCTTCGGGAAGTTGAACACCAGCTCGTTCGACTGGGGCAGGTTTATCCCCTCGGGGTAGGTCTTGACGTTCTTCCCGTCAAGCGCGTAGATGTAGTCGGGAAGGTAGAAGATGGGGTACATCAGGTTGTACTCGTTGGCGAGTATCACCCTGCTCCCGATCTGCGGCATCGCGGCTATGTAGCTGTTGGTCCCGGCGTACGGGTGCGTTATGGGGATGCCCTCGAACGAGCCGTATCCCCCGTACGTCTGCACGTCCATGGTCTGACGGTCGTCGTCCACGGCCGTGACGACGGCCATCAGAAATGTGTTATCCTCCCTCTTGCGCATCCCGAGGGAGGGCTTCGTGTCGGGTCCGGGCGACCACCCGACTCTTTTCAGGTCATTGTAGGCCATGGCTCACCTAGTTCTCCGTCGGCGTCTGGTTGCCGGAATCGGCCCCCACCTGTATCTCGACGGCCCTGTCAAGCTGCTGATCGTTGGCGATGTTTTTCGAGTCCGGCTTGGTCGTGTAGTAAAGTTCCGGATCGTTGTCCGGGTTCGGGGACTGCAAATCCAGGTCGTTCAGTTTGCGCCTCTGATCGACGCCCCTCTCGAACTCCTCGGGGTCGGTTTCCTGCGGGTTCGACAGGGGGTTGATCGAGGAGGGCGGCTTGGAGGCGGATTCGGCGTTGCCGGACGTCGTGACGGACTGCCCCGTCCCGGAGGCGCCGAGCACGGCGTTCGTCTGCGCGTCCCGTGCATCGCGGGGGTTGCTGCTGTCCACCAGATCGCTCGCCCTCGTCACCTTGAGGTTCGCGCCGTACGGGAACGCCCCGATGTGCTTGTACCCCCTTTTGTCGCTGAAGGGCACCGTGTCGTCCGTTATCATGAGAAGCTCGTTCGAAATTATGGCCTGCGTCTCAGCCCTCTGGTCGTCTATCGGCACTGGGTTTTTGGCGGCGGCCTTTTCGTCCCCCTCCTGAAGCTTGGACACCTTCGTCTGGTTGTCGACGACGTAGCCCCCGGTCTTGTTGGCCGCCACCCTCTTCACGCGCGCGTCCGACACCTTGTAGAAGCCCTGCGAAGGGGGGCCGGCGAGGAACCCGCTCGCCCTCTTGAAATCATCCTTGAGTATGTCGTTGACCATCATCTGGAGCTCCCCCTCCGGCAGGCTGCCCCCCTTGATGGCCTCCCTCAGCTCGATGACGGCCTCCTGCATCTTCTCGTCGGCGGTCTTCTCCGGCGCCTCCTTGTCCTCATCGTTTTTGGACTTGTCCTCGTTCACGACAAGGCCCAGATTGGTCTTGGGGTCGAACCGAAGGACCTTCGACTTCAAAAGCGTGCCGGCGGTGCCCGTAACCGACCCGTCGTCCCACACCCTGTCCCTGCGGAACTCGAGCCCCAGGGTGGTAGTCGCGGAGGACCCGAAGGACACGGAGTGGCTCACCGATGTCACGTAATAGTAGGCGTCTATGTGCTTCACGTACACCGGGTAGCCCAGCCTCAACTCGGGGCGCAGCGGGGTGGAGAGGCTCCCCGTGTAGGCCCTGCCGTTGACCCTCGTCATCTCGGCGCAGGCTACGAGGCGCAGCGAGCGGGCGTCGTTGCCGTAGCGCATGGCGACGTGCTGAAACCTTATGCCGTAGCGCTTCACGCTGTCGACGTCGATGTGATACCCTATGTTCTCCAAGTCGGGTATCTCGTAACGCAGGGGCGCGGTGACCTCGAGGTAGTTCACGATTGCGTCGCTGTTCGTGTCCGCCCCGAAGGTGATGATGTCCTCCGGCTTGAACGTGTAGTAGGGCACGTCCTCGGCGTTCACGTCGAGGTTGTAGAGCGGCGGCTTGAACACCAGCCGGCCATTCGAATCGAGGAAGAACTCCATGTGCGTCTGTTCGCAGACCTGGTTGGCTATCTCGAGCTTCGTGGTTTCCAGGGCCGTCGCGCCATCGCCGAAGAGGTTGAAGGCCCCGTAGGGCTGTATCCTCGCAAGTATGCCGTAGTCGAGGGTCAGGCGGGCGCGTATGCTCGACTGCCTGTCCATTCGGGCCGTGCTGCGGAAGGTGGACACCGACTCCCTCACCGACTCGATGGATATCGGGCCGCGGAGCCCGAACATCTCCAGCGGCATCCTGTCGGGATCCGCTATGGGCGAGTCGGCATCGAACCCGAAGCGCCTGTTCCAATAGTCTATGATGTTCATCGAAAGCGCTGTGAAGGTCCTTTTCCGCTCCGCGCCGCTGAGCCCGCCGAAGTCCGGCGCGAACTCGGACTTGGAAAGCTTCGGGTAGATGAAGTTGTACGCCCGGCCGCTGTCGGAAACGAAGAAGGTGTCCATGAACAGCGCGTAGATGAGCTCCCACGGGGTCATGTTCTCGAAGACGGTCGGGAACCTGTTCATCCCCGGCGCACCAAACAAGCTCTGTATGGCGGCCGGCTTCAGGGTCAGCTTCTGGTACTTCCACCAGGTCAGTATGTCGCCGCAGGTGATCGAGAACGTGTTGACCCCACCGCTGTAGCTCTCGGAAACGTTCGTGATCATGCCCCAGAACACGGGGTAGTACTGTGGTACGTACCCGGTGCTCTCGTCGAGGTAGCGCCCCTTCATGTATACCTTCACTTCCATCATGGGGGCGAAGTATGGCATCTTCGTGCCGTTCGGGAGGTTGATGTAGTAGTCCTCGTGCAGCCCCTTGTACTGCGGGGCGACAACGTCGAACGTGCATTTCGAGGCGCCGGGCGGCGACAGGGCTAGGCTCACATTAACGGAGGTGATGCCGCCCCTTATCTCGAGCCCCTTCAGCCCCTTCTTGCTCACGGGGGACAGCACGCGCGCGCCAAGTGCCCCGTTCACGGACACGAAGGCGTCCGGCGCGAGCCGCAGCAGCCCCCTATTGCGGAATTCGTTCGGCGTGAACAGGCCTGATCTTGTCTCTGCCATAACGGCTCACTCCGTGACAACCACCACCGCGCCGCCCGACCCGGCCCACATGGCAAGTTCGTCGCGAAGATCTTTGCCCTCCATGATGATGCATCCCCGCGAGGCGTTAAGGTTGCCCGGGCCGTATCCCCCATGGATGCGGAACACGCTCCGCCCGTATTGAAAGGTGTTGTTATCACCGACGGGGGTCAGCGTAACGGTGGAGTCGGACGGGGCGCCATTGTTTCTGTCCCTCGTCTCCGGCTCTATGACCCAGACCCCCCTCGGTATGGGGCCGACCTCGACCACATACTCGAGCGTGGGATTGTTTATTCCCTCGCCCTTCCCGGAGTAGCAATCCTTCGTCCAGAGCACCTTGCCCGTCTTGTCGGTCACCACGAACTCGCCCGTGGACTGAGAGTACGTGCATATGATTTCCGGGTCAAGATCCCCGGGGATGTCATGAACCTGCCGGGACACGACGGACGGATCCACCGGCTCGTACGTCCGGGCGTTCCCGGGGGTCGACGGCAGCGGCGGCACGTTGTAGTACTTCTGCATCTGATCCTCGTTCATGCGCACGGTCTTGGCCAGCTCCATGTCGCCCCCCTGGATGCTGACCTGCACGTTGCCGACCTTCTCGTTCCCGTCCTTGCGGAGATGGCCGTCGAAGGAGTCGCCACGTAGCCCAGCCACCACGAACTCGAAGTTGTAGTTGATGCGGTACGGCGTGCTCGCGGTGTCGTCCAGCGTGAACGTGTTGAACGCGCCCACGTGGTCGGCGCCGTCGTAGGAAACCATGACGAAGTCCATGACGTTGATGACCCTGCTGGTGCCGTCGTTCCAGAGGGTCTGGTCCGCTGTGTCCGTCAGGAAGTAGGCGCCGTTGCGTTTGAAGAACGACACGAGGGCCAGCAAGTTCGCGAACTCGAGGGAGTTCCGGCGGTTGTAGTTCGTGAGGCCGCCCGTGCGTATCCGCAGCCCGCGGACGGTGTTCGCGACCTCGTTCGGGTTGTAGTAGAACCCTGCCGAACTGCCGGAGACGGTCAGCGTCTGGAGCTGCTGGCCCCAATAGGTGGTCACCCAGCTCCTCCGCGTGTACGCGTTCTGGACGGCGTGGGTGTGGCCGTACTGTATGTCGCTCGGGTTGACCATCAGCGTGAGCGGGTATCGCGCCTCGCCCGTCTCGACGTTATAAAGCGAGATTACGAACGGTATGTAGTTCGCCGGGGGCCGCATGGCGGACATGAAGGTCGTCGAGTACCCCGGATAGGTCGTGCCCGCCGGGTCGACGTGGTAGTCCCCGCCCTGGGATTTGATGAGTCCCTTCAGCGACTCCGTCGTGTCGAGATGGTACGGCACCGCCATCTTACTTGCCCCCCGCTATCGATCCTTGCCGGTACGTGGTCTTCTCAGACTTGAACACCATCGTGTAGGTCATCCTGAAGGGGGAGGCGCTGTCCTCCGACAGGTCGAACGTGTCGAGGTAGCCCATGCACGACAGGTAGTCGAAGACCAGGTTCACGTACAGCCTCTCCTTTATCAGCCCCTCCCGGGGGTGGTTGTTGATGAACCCGGCGTTGTCCGGGTCGCCGAGGAACCCCTCGACCACGGGGCTGACGTAGCCCTCCATCCGCAGCGTGCCGACGCTCCCCTCGTATGTCCTGTTGTCCTGTATGATGAATCCGTCGTAGGTGAAGACCGTCTTGAGCTCGCGCAGGAACTTGTAAGCCTCGGTGAGGCCGCGCCTCTCGGTCAGCAGGCCCGGGAACTTGCCGTTGAGGGCGTACCCGAAGAAACTAAACGACGACCCCGACAGGGTGAGAAGGTCGATCTCGTCGCCCCAATGTTCCTCCACCCAACGCGTCATGGTCTGATATCTGTTCGTCATCTTCGCCGAGTTCACCGTGATCTGCTCGGGGTTCGGGGACATCTTGATGGCGGTCACCACCAAGCCGCTCCTCATGACTATGCCGTAGGGCTGCATCGAGGAGTCCATCATGCGCAGGAACATCGGCATCTCGTTCGGCGTGCGGCGGAGCCAGGGGCGTATCTCCCGCTCCCTGGTGAGGCCGAGGTCGGCGTTCGACACCTTCCGCATCATAGCCCGGGACTCATCGAAGTATAGAAGCCCGCCCGTGACCGGATCCTCCATAAGGATCCGCTGCTGGCTCGGCGTCACGTCCTCTATCGACATGGCCCTATACCCTCATCTCGTCCTTGTACTTCATTCTGTTGACCACGTCCTCGACCGCCTCGACGAACACGCGGCGGTACTCCTCGGGCTTGCCCTCCATCGGTGCGTTGAAGTTGAGGGTCACCCCGTTCATGGCCAGCCCCCCGGCCGCGCCGCCCCTCATGATGCCCGGGCCGTAGTTCATCAGCTGCCCGGCCCCCATGCCGAGGCCCTTCGCCAGGGAGGAGCTGTCTATGGCCATGTCGCCCCTCTTCAAGTTGACGAGGCCGCCCCTCTTCACGAGGAAGTCCTGCTCTTCACCGAACAGTGCATCAGCCGCTTCATCGAAACCTATTTTCGACCTGTACCCCGCTTTGGTTTTTGCGCCGAGAGACTCAACAAGCCTATTGGCGAAATCGGGGTCGCGTTTATTGGCGGCGGTCCCCCCGTACGCGCCGGTGGCCGATTTTCCCAACTTTTTCAAATCAGCATTGAGTCCGCGCACTGCAAGGTTATACGCTTCGGCCGCGCCCTCACGGGCCCTCTCGAGCTGCATTTGGCTGTAGACGCCGCCTTCGGTGGCCTCCGGGGCTGACATGACCGCCCGATGCAGTTTCCCCAACTCCTTAATCTCCTCCTTTTGCTTATGCACGCTGGCGAGCTGCTCGTCGGCGGACATGCGCGCCTCGCGCCGCACCTCCTCGAGGATCGAGGGTATGAGGCTGTATTTTTTCTCGATTTCCGCTATCTGCTCGCGCCCCGTTGACAGAGAGGCGGACACGCTCTTTATGGCTTTTTCATCGGCGCCAGCCCTCTTCATGGCTTCCAGGAGTTCGCCTCCGGTGTACTGCTGTATCTGAAGCTGCTTGTATCTGGCGGCCGCATGGGTCTCGGCGCTGACGAACCTCTCCTCCTGTTCCCCCCTCTTGCGTTTCGTAAGGAACCTGAAAAGCCCTATAAGCTCCTGGAGTATGCTTCCGGCCCTCTTGGCCGTCTCCGCCGTGGCCACCGATATGCTTGCCATGAAGTCGCTGCTCGCCAAGGCGAACTTCACGTTCTCCTTGCCTATGTCGAGGTACTTGGCGATGGGGGTGGTCTGCTTCACCAACTCCTCCATCCGCCGATCCGTGACCTCAGCCTCCTTGCCGGCGGTGACCACCGCAGCCACCCTACTCGCCCAATCCTTGACCTCGCCCTGCGATATCGCCTTGTATTCCTTCTCGCTCCATTTCGTGCCCGCTTTCTTGCCCGCCTGCTTGCCCGCTACGACTTCCTCGACCCTGTTGACCATGTGCATGAAAACCGGGCCGCCCTCCCTTATCAAGGAGAGGATGCGCTCCAATTCGTCGGCGCCAATCCCCCCCGCTTTAAGCTTCCCACGGGCCTCCGAAAGCAAGTCCTCCAATGACTTGATGGGGCTGAGCTTCGGGTGGTTGAAGAACAAGTTCACGTCGCTCGCGACATCGCTCAAGGCGCTCCCCTGCACGGCATCGTTCATGATGGTTTCGAAATGCCCGATCTCCTCCTCCATCAAGGAGAACGTGGCGTTCGCCCTCTTCATCGCCTTGTTGACCGTGTCGAGGTTCCATCCCATCGTCTTGCTCAACACCTCATACGCGGCGGCCTTGTCCTCAAAGAAGTCCACGTTGAACTTCTCCATGACCCTGTACGCCATCTTCATGACATCGTCCGAGAGCACGTCGAGCATGCCCGCCATGCCCGTCAAGTCGCCCCTCCTGGCGGCCTCCTGGAGATTCCTTTTGTCCATCTCGGCGGCGTGCAGGCGCGTCCTGGCCGCCTCCAGCTCCTTTTTGGCCCCCTCCGTCTTTGGGCCGCCCCCGCCCTCGAGTTCCCTGACGATGCTCTTCTGCTCCTGGATGGCCTGATCCATCTCGGCGACGCGCTGGTCCATCATCCTCTTGACCTCGTCCTCGCCGAGTATGTTGACCAGCTGCCGGCGCTGGTCCATCCCCATGCCCTTGATGCTCCCCATCAGCGTCTGGACGGTCTCGGAGGCGTCCTTGAAGCCCATGAGGCCCGTCTCCGAGAAGGTGCGCAGCATGTCCGAGGTGGACTTGAGGTAGTTCCCGTAGAAGGACAGCGACGTGCTGACGTTCTCGACTATCTGGTAGAACTTCTGCGAGTTCACGCCGGCCATCGCGGCGTCGTACGACAGGCCCTTGAAGGCGTCGCTCACGTCGTCGAGGCTGCTCCGGAGGTTCATCATCTGGCGGCTCATCATCTGCCCCATCTCGCTGAACGAAACCCCGAACTGCTTGCTCAGCTTGAAGCCCTCCTCTATGGCCTGGTTGTAGCCCCCGGCCCTCTTCGCGATGCCCTCGAGCGAAAGTCCGCCCGTGGACATGGCCTTGAAGAACCCCGTGATGTCCTTCTCCTGCAAACCGAGCCTCATGTTGCGGCCGACATCGAATATGGCCTTGTTGAAATCCGCCATGGACTTGCTGACATCCTTCATGAGGACGGTGGATCCCGCCATCGTCATCCAGGACTTGTTGAGATCCTTCATGAACTTGTCGAGCTCGTTGACGGCGCTGACCGCGGCCCTGATGGTCCCGACGAGCATGCCTATCCAATTCAAGCCCTTGAGGGCATTGCCGAGCGCCTTGAGCCCGCCCGAAAGCTTCAGTATGCCCCCCCCGGCATCCTCCGCTATGGCCTTGAACTCCTTGAAGCCCTCGCGGACACTCTCCATCGACCCGTAGCCGCCCTTGAACGCCCCGCCCATGGCCCCCAGCGTCTTCGACTTGATGCCGACGGCCCCGACAAGGCCCCCCGCCACGCCCCCGAGAGCCTTCTCCCCGAAAACCTCCTTTCCCCACTTACCGTAGGCTTCCTTCCTCTCCCCGCGGGTGCCCGTCCTCATAGTGTGGAGGAGCTTCGTCCTCTCGCTGGCGTTCTTCATGGCCTTATCGTGCAGCTTGTCCTCGTAGGACATGAGCGCCTTGTACATCGACTCGCCGATGACCTTGCGCGCCTTGAGCTGGTCGAGCTCCGCGCGGAACACCTTGGATATCTGCTTGGTGTGGCTCACATATTCGGCGACCGACTTGGTGCTCGCCGAGGCCATATCGTCCATCCTCTTGCCGACTTTGTTGACCTCGTCCTGCACGTTCTGGATCACGCCCCTCAATTTTTCCCAAGCCCGCAGGGACCGCGTTGCGACCGTCTTTTTCTTCTCGAGCTTGTCGTATTCCCGGTTTATCCTCTCGACCTGCTTCGAATAATCTGCGGCGCTCCTGTCGAGCATGTTGAGCTTCTGGGCCAGCCTGGACTGCGCGTTGGTCACGTCCGAGATAACGTTCCGATGCCGGGTCATGGCATCGGTCAGCTCATTAAGCTTCCGGGGATCCTGATAAATATTCATCGGGGCCTACCTTATCACCCTCGTGCTCACCTTTTTCATGAATCGGTCGTCCTTCTCGTCCTTCTCGTAGCCCTCGTACGCGCTCATGTACCTCACGACGTGCGACTTCGGGGCGCTCGAGAGGGCCTCGATCTCCTCGGGGGTCGCCTGGCGCGAGTCCTCCTCATCCAGGGACGCGGGATCCACCCTCATGCCCTCGCGGAAGGCCCGCGCGCGCTCCTCGGCGCGCCGCTTCATCTCCTCCGCGCGCGACCGCTGCCTCTCCATCCACTTGTCGATGAAAAGATCATGTTTGTCCTTCTCGCCCCTCATCTGGCGGTACAGCTCGCGTACGATGTCCTCCCTGCTACGGATGGGCATGGTCCACTCGGCCGCCCTCTTCTCCTCGTCGCGGCGCTTCTTGTCGTACCCCCACTTCCTTATCTCTGCCCGCAGGGACTCCAATTCGTCCCTCTGCTTGTCGTAGTTGCGGGAGATGACCCTCGCGCCCTTGTAGTTCAGGGAGGACGCCACCATGAGGGAGAGGTTGAACTGCTTGGCGTACTCGTGCTCCTCGTCCAGCTGCCTGTTCACGAGCGCCCAGTTCTCCTGGACTGCGTTCAGGCCCGCCACACGCGCGCCCGGGAAGCTGAGCAGGCCGTCCTCCTTGTAGACCCTCCACAGATAGCGGGATCTCTCGGTGTAGCAGAAGCCCTCGAGGAATCTGAGGACATCGTAGTAATGCCCGCTGAGGAACTTGACCGCCGCGTTGAGGGACGACACGAGGCTCACGGGGGATCGCCTGTACATGCCCATGAGCGCCGGCACGGCCTCCGACCTCGCGTCCAGCATGGACTCCCCGTCGATGGAGAACGTGCAGAACGCCAGCTTGCACGAAAGGTCGGCGACGGGATCCTTGGCGTCCCTGTACATGCCGAGCATGGACGACTCCCTGTCCGTCATGCTCTTTATGACCACGTAGGACCCGTCGATCCGCAACTCGGCCGTCAGAAAGCCCTGTGTGATGATCCTCTCGACGATCGGGTATGCCGTCTCCGCGTCCACGCCTACGCCTTGGGCCTCTCGCTCGCATCGCTGTAGTCGTCGGGCAGCCTCTCAAGCTGTATGTCGGCGTCGGGCGAGGGGACGTTCGATGCCCCGGTCTCCCCCGACTCCGGGCCTGCGGCCGCCTCGGGTGTCGCCTCCGCCCTGGACTGCGCCTCGTTAATCCTGGCCTCGCGTTCCTTCTCCCTCTGCTCGGGGGTCTTGTACCACGAGTAGGACAGCGACTTGTTTATCTCCTCCTCCTTCTGCTCGCGCAGATCGACGTACACGTCGAACAGGGTGTCCGTGACCTTGTTCGGGAGCGTGTTCAGCAGCTCCTTGACGTAGACGGCCCTCTCCTTCGACGAGTTCGCGCCCCTCTCGCCGTCCTCAACCACCTCCGGCAGCTCCTCGCCGTCTATGGTCCGTATGGCGTAGGACAGCATGTTCTTCTGCATCTCGCTGTAGAAGGCCATGCCCTCCATATCCTCCGAGGGCGTGGCCTGGACCCTCTGCTCCTCGTTGAGGGACAGGACCTGCAGCCCGAACTTGACGCCGCCGATTTCGGCCTCCGTCCGGTACTGGAACTTCATCTGCAGCTTTTTGATGGAATCTGGTATAGGCATGTGAATCTCCCCACGCGGAATCCGCCGCGCGCGAAAAAGTGAACAGAAGCTGTTCTGGGAGTTCGCAGCCTAGAGGTACTGCTCGGAAGGATGTGTATCTAATTATCTTATTTGTATATACAGGTGCAGCTATGGAGATTTGATTTTATGTAGATATCACGACCTGTCCGAAAGCGCCCCTATGCGCTTATCCCTGGGCCGCCGCCAAACCGGGAGTCGACGAAGTTATGATCCTGGACACCGAGCCGATGTTGAACAGATCGCTGTCATCGAACTCGTTGTAGTCGGCCGTCGGGCTCTGGATGATGTCCGTGACGTTGACAGTGCAGTTCTCCTGCACCAGCGCCGCGTCGGCCGCATAGCTGGAGTTCACGTCGGACAGCCAGCACCCCTCGTAGTAGGTGACGATAGCCGCCAAGTTTCCTTCAGCCGCGTAGTCCCCGTACGCTTCCGAGAAATTTGAGTTCTCGCTGAAGTTCGCCTGGAAGTTGTCCGACACGAGGCGGCTGATGACCAACTCCTGCACGATGTCGAACGGCCACTTGTGGTGCCTGAGCGACCGCACGATGCCGTCGATGCCCCCTTTGTACCCGAACACCTGGAAAATCATGCTCAGGTACTGCGCGGTCCTCGTAACGGCGAGTGTCATCGGCTCGGTCACGCCCGGCACAAGCTCGGCGACGTGGTCGCCGTAGCCGACGCCGCGCACGGGCTCGATGGCCCTCGTCTCAGAGGGGTCGAACGTCGCCACGACCCCTATCTGGGTCGCCACCGTCTGGTTGTCCGCCGGGGTCGCGTAGATCTTGTTCTTCTGACTGATGACCGACGCGGTCTCGGGCGTGACACCCAAACGGTGTATGTAAGTGTCCCTGTCTCTTGCCATGTGCTGGGCTCCTTTGGGTTACTGGAAGAGCTTCCCAAGCGTGTCGACATCGTCCTTGGTGAGTTCCACATCGGCCATCGGCGCTGTCAGCTCGATGCCTTTGAACACCATCGAGGACTCACTCCGGTCGCTGGCTTCCTTCTTCATCTCGCCGAGTTCCTCGAGCGCTTTGGCGGCCTGCTCGGCCCCCTTGGTGGCCTCCTCTTCCTTCTTCTCGGCCTTCTCCTCCTTGCGCTCCTCCTTCTGCTCCTGCGCCTTGGTCGGCTCGGCCTCGTCCTTCTTCGGCGCCGGCTCCTCGACCACGGCCTCCTCGGCTACCTCCTCGGCCTCCCCGGCCTCGGCTTGCTTCGGCTCCTCGGCCTCCGCGGCCTCGGACTGCTTTGGCTCCTCGGCGGCCTCCTTGGAGGCCTCCTTGCGGACCTCGCCCTTGGACTTGGAGTACATGTCCGTGTCGAGGGCCTCGGCGACGTCAGGCGTCTGCTCCGGCTTCAAGGTCGAAGGCTTCTCGGCCTTCTTCTCCCCGTCCGGGGTCTGCTCCTTGGTGAGGTGCGCGTTGGTGTCGCAGCACTGCACCTTGTCCATGGCCTCCTTGCCGAGCACGTCGCCGACAAGGTTGCGGATGACCGCGTCTGTGGCCTCGCGGCTCCACGAGTTGACTGTTCCTTCCCTCTCGGGGGTCGCTTCATCAGACACGGTTTCCTCCTCCTCGCTTGCGCTCTTCAAGATCCCTTGTATCTTCGGATCCTGTAGTAGTTTCTGCACCTCAGGCTTTGTCAAGAGAGCCTGCATGACAGCGTGAGCCTTCTTTGGGTCACTCATCAGTGCGAGCTGCTGTTGCGGGTTCCTCGGCTCGAAAGCCGGGTCGACATGCTGGCGTCCCACCGTGGCTGGTCCCTTCGGGGCACTCATTTGGACACCGAATCCGCCGCCGAGTTGCGCCGCCTGCGCCTCGTCAGCGTCGAACCCCTCGCCCAGAAGGGTGGCGAACTTCTCGTCCGGCATGAGTTCCAGGGCGCGGGACATGGCCAGAAGCTCGTTCCTCATCTGACTGTCGTTGGCAAACACGTCCGCGAGCCCACCGATTCTCTTCGAAAGTGCGATGCGATCCATCATTCTCTCCTCGTGATTGGTATTCTCGCTTCGGTATTTCACTCCCGGCCAGGGAGCCGAAGCCCCCTACCCTAGATCGAAGTGCTCATGTTGAGTGTGACAAGTATCCAATCAAGCTCCGGCACCGGCGAGTAGTAAGCCTCGACGTCCACCGTGCTTATGTCCGTTGCATTCGGCGTGACCTTGATCCCCTTGTACTCGACGATCAGCTCCGACTGCTTCAATGACTTGAAGTACGCACCCACCGTGTCCTTGATCTGCGGCAGGATCCTCGGCAGGTTCTTCGAGCCGATGTACCTGCGCAGCACCCTGCGGAGGCCCTGCTGCACGAAGTGCTTGACCTCGACGATGCGCGGGTTCCTGGTGAGCTGGTTGCTGAGGTCCGTCGTCAGGTAGAACATGATGTCGATGACGGGGTTCCTCTCCTCCAGGACCGTGCAGCCCGCCTGCGCCACCTGCGCCGCCGTGACGTTGTCGAGCCTGCGGTACAGCCTCGTGAAGCCCGTCACGCTCTGCCCGGTGAGGGGCGTCGCGATGTCGTAGGCCGGCGAGACGTCCAGGCCCGCGACCGCCGCGGCCACGATCGACCCGTCCATGAGGTACTCGACGTCGTTGCCGTACACGTCCGTGATGGTGTACACCGCCGCGTCCGGATAGACCGCCGTGACCTTCTCGGTCTTCAGATTCTTCACGCTGGAGATGACCGTGTCGGGATCCGTGCCGATCTCGAAGCCGATGATGCTCGTGCGCTCGTTGCGGTAGCGCTTGCTCGACTGGATCGCGTTCGATGTCTTCAGATACGAATGGATCTCCGAATCGGTGCTCAACGGCTGGATGAGCGCGGGCCTGAGGCCGTTGGCCAGAGGCTCGTTGAACTCGTCGATTCCGTCGATGTAGTCCTGGACGCTCGCGTCCGTGCCGCCCGACACCTTCTGGATCTGCTTCACCGCTATGGCCCGGGCGCCGTTCTTGAACGCCAAGTCGCACGCGACGGTGACTCGGTTGTTGACGTCGTAGGGGCCGTACAGCTTCTGCACCTGGCCCATGTCCGTGACGTACTTCACCGTGAAGTCGATCTTGTTCTTGTCGAACGTGACGTAGTAGATGTCGCCCACGTCCGGCTCGTTGCCGGACTTGTTGTAGGTGTAGATGAGCACCGTGTCGTCAGTGTTGTCCTCGGCGCCGCCGTCTGTCGTCAAAACCGTGAGATTGACTCCCGGGATGACGCGCACGATGTTCGTGTTGGCGGTGATGTAGTACTTCGCCGGACTGGTCGCCGAGGTCGGGTCGCCCACGTAGTAGTAGACGTAGGTGCCCACGCCGGGCGCGAACCCGGTGTCGGCGAACGCCACCCTGAACCCGGTCGCCGGGTCGATGTAGGTCTTCCCGAGGTAGCCCTTGTTCTGGTTGTAGGTCGTGACCGAGCCGGTCTTCCCGTCCGTCGTGAAGGCGGGGCCGACCTTCGAACTGACCGTGAAGCCGCCCACGCCGTCGAAGGTGACCTTCACCCTCTCGACCTGCGCGAGGAGCGGGTCGACTTCGGTGTTGACCGCGCCCGCGCCCGCGTAAACCGGGGTCACCGTGCCGCCGGCGGCCTGCTGCACATCCAAGGCCCACCCGTTGAGGTTGGATTGGATCGTGTACTTGCCGACCGTGGCCGCCCCCGGGACCCTGTTCGTCAGAGTCCAGGTGTCGTCGCGGAGGTTGTTCTCGTGGTACGTGACGTAGACCTTCTCCTCCATCGCCTCCGAGGGGGCCGTCGCCAGCGTGATGGTCTGCCCGCTGATGCTCAGGACGGGCACAGCGCCGGCCGTCTTGGCGGCTGACCATGTGGCGCCCACGTAGGCGATGATGTCGTCGGGGTCCTCGGTCGCTTTCCCGGTATCGTCTCCGTTAACCGGCGCGCTCGGCAACGTGAATTCCTTGTTTGTGCCGGAGTTGATCTTGTTGCCGTTCGCGTCGTAGACCGGGTTGCCGGATCCGTCCGTCTTGTAGACGACCGGGGCGGCCACGCGGCCGTAAACGTATGTGTCGACAATCGACATGAACACATTGTCGTTGAGCGCATCGGATCCCACCGTGTAAACGCCCGCCTCCTGGCTGTAGGAGTTGCCCCAGTGGATGGCGGGGGAACCCGTGGCCGGGTCGGTGCTGAGCACGCAGTCGTTGCCGATGGAGTAGTCGTTCGTGTCCTGGCTCAGGCCGGCCTTGATCAGCCTGTTCACCTGCGCGGCGGGGAGCACGTCGAACGTGTCCTGCCAGGTGTTGGTGAAGTACCAGACGCGGACATCGTCATCGGTATCAGGGGCGGTTTCGAGCGCGAACATGCCGTCCGACCCGTCCAGGTCGGTGATGGTCGCCTCGATGTCGTTGACCGTGACCTTGATGATCTGGACGGTCGCCTCGACCTCGTCGCCCGGCGAGCCCGGGGTCGGGTCGTAAAGGATGACGACTGTCTTGCCGATGTCGGTGTCGGTCGCGGCGCGGCCGTCGTTGTCGCCCTTGACGATCCTGGCGTTCTTCACCTTGAACGACGTGTTGCTCCCGTCAGCCTGGTCGGAGAGATCCTCGTCCTCGACGTAGGTGTCGCGGCGCTTCATCCAGTAGTTCGCGCGCACGTCCGCCCCAGTCGGGGGTATCCTCTGCAGGGTGACCTCGCCGGTCAGCCCGTCGACCGAGTTGACCGCGACGGGCACGCTGTCGACGGTCACGATGACCGCCCGGGGGTCGTCGGAGACCGTGCCGGATCCGTCGCCGGTCACGATCGGGAAGTATTCGACGTTGAAGTTCTTGTTGGTCCCCGTGAACTTCGCCGATTCGTCCTCTTCGAGAATCAGATTGTCGGCGATCGCCGAAGATCCGCGCGGCACCTCGAAGTTGGAGATCCTCGTCTCCTCGGAGGATGTCCCGATGATAGCGGGGATCCTCACGTCACCGGCCGCGGTGACTCCCGGCGCCTCTAGCCTTGTCTCCACGATCACAGACGGGAAGACAAAAACTTCAAGTGGTCCTATGGCCATCTCGCCTTCTCCTTTTTCATTCCTCGCTGGACTCTGCCCTGAAAGCTGTCTTTGTCATGTGATGTCGATGTGGGACAAGACTGATTTGGGATGTACATTTCATATGGTGCATTAATAGACTATTAGCCCAGCCTCTTCAGGCTTCGATGGCCCCCGGGCCGTCAAACTGCCCGAGGCCCTTTCGCTTCCTCTCCGCCCGGTGCTCGGACAACGCCTCGCTGAACTCCCTCCGGATCCCCTTGGACCTCTCGTCCCCCAAGGCCGCCATCGGCCTCAAGGTGCCGTCCTTGCCCCTCGGGACCTCAATCGGTACGGGCTTCAAACCGGCCCTTCTCTTGCCCTTCCGGCTCTCGAGGTACTCCCAGCGCCTGTCGGCGTCGGCGCCGATTGCCCTGTCAATCTCCTTGGGTGTCGTCAGGGTCTCGCCCGCGGCAACCTTGGACGCTATGCCGAAGGTCGTCGCCTCCACCCTCTTGGAGTCGGCCTTGCACTTCGGGCAGGGCCTCTCGTCGTCCCTCCTGTCGTAGGGGACAATCTCCTCGAACTCGTGTCTGCACCCGGCGCAGCGGTAGACGTACAAAGGCATGTCGGCTCCCTTTCCATGTGGATTTATATATGTGGCGCACCCGCGCCGATAGACCAAACCTATTAGCAGATTATTCCCGCCCTAGACATACCGCGGGTAGCCCACTTTGGGGTACTTCACCTCGAACTCCGTCCCCATCGGCGTAAGCTGGAGCTCGAACACGCGGTTATCGGGTGTTACGACGTATTTGTTGGTCTTCAAGTACTCGTAGAGATTCTCGTCGAAGTCGAGGATCTCCCACAGGACGGGCACGAACTTCTTCCATTCCGTCATCATCTGCATCGAGAGGGACTGTATGTAGTGCAGATCGTTGGTGTTCGAGTCATACACGTTCTCGGACTCGCCGGCCTGGTCGAACTCCTCGAGGGTAAGCCCCTCGTCCACGAGCAGATATCTGCGGTTGTCCCAGATCTCGTTGATGAGGAAGTCGGCCATCTCGGCGGACTCCTCGGGGTGCCGCGAGAACGCGTCGATGTCGAAGTTCATGGTGTGGTGGCCGCTGTACACGCTCGCCGACACCTGCCTCTCGGGGTAGACTATGACCACGACCTTGTCGCCCACCTCGATCTGGCTGTTGAAGCACAGGACGGCGCCGGGTATGCTGGTGTCGTCGTAATGGAGGGGGTCGGGTATCGGGAAAGGCCCCGTGGAGGCCCCCACGTACCTGTAATCGGCGTACAACGTGTACTTCACGGGCAGCGGCTCCAAGAACGTGATCAAGCCGCTCTCCGTGACCGTGTAGTCCGTGCCCCTCTCGAGGTATATCTTGTCGTCCAACCGCCCCTTGGTGATGTACAGCTTGTCGAAGTCCCCGAAAAGGCCCCCGTGATCGAGCTGGGCGGTCATCTCAAGGCCCGTCGTGGACTCTATGACCTCCTCCTTGAGCACCTGCAGGAGCCTGTCGACCATGAAGTGCGTGCCGGCCCCCGTGGAGCCGGGGTCGACTATCTGGATGTAATACCGCCCCGGGGGGCTCATGATGCCGCGGTAGTAGGACACCGTGAGCGTGTCGCCGACGACAGGCGGCGTGTCGAGCACTATCATCCCCCTGGAGCCGTCGAGGTAGTCCGCATGCACGACATCGCCGTTCAGGAGCAGGTCGACTTGGCGGAAGTTGTCCGCCACCGTGTCGTTGTTCCAGCCGGCGAGGATGGGCTTGTGCTGGGTGTAGAAGAACCTGTTCGTGCCGTGCGTGGGCGTCCCGGTTATCTGCGCCGAAAGATCCTCGTCCTCGACCCGCTCGCTCGTCTTCTCGCGGTTCTCCCACACCCACTGCATGAATTTGCCGCCGTAGTTCCCCGCCCGCGCGAGGGCCACGTAGCTCTTCATGGTGAAGGCGAAGTCGTCGGGGGACAGCTTGATGCGCGACGTTGTGGCGTTGCGCAGGACGATGCCGCGCTCCGGCCTCTCGGTGTACGGGAACTTGTGGTACACCTCCGTGCCCCGGTAGTTGACGTGCTCGTTGATGGCGCTGCGCAGCTCGTACATGACGCGGCGCTTAACGGCCGTCAGCAGGTTCACATCCATCATCATGGCGCCGCGCCTTCCCTGGCATGGGTTTACGATAGGGTCTGGGGATTAACAGAGAATTACGGGACGAAGCGGGGCGCGGGTACTGCGCCCCGCGCCCCTTGTGCCCGGTGAAAGGAGTAAGTCCGGGCGTATGGGCCCCCAGCGGAGGGGAGGCCCGAAAAACCTATCCAAGCACGAGCCTCATGAACAGCATCGGCAGGAGCGGATCCTCGGCCTTGGCGACCTCGGACGGCTTGACCCACACGCACCTGGCCAAGGACTCCAAGTGGGACCCGTCGCCCTCGGCCTCGACCTCCTCGGCCTTGGCCGCGTCCACCGCGAAGAGATGGTACACCGTGTCCACGGATTTGGTGCCCCGGCAGGTCCCCAGCTTTCTCAGGGCCCCGGCGGGGGCCTTGAGGCCGCCCTCCTCGCGCAATTCCATGACGGCCGTCCCCAAGATGTCCTGCTTGCCGCCCTTCTTCTCGACGCCCCCGGTGATGGAACTCATTGCCTCGTCCATGCCCCAGCATGGGGTGACCTCCATCCTGACCATCACCTCGACGAGGTTGCCCCCCGGATCGACCCTGTAGGGCATTATGGACACTATGTCGCCATCGCAGCGCTTTTCATGAAGGTAGGAATACCCGTTCACGCCCTTCTCGGGTAGCACCAATTCCCGTAGTTCCACCCAATCGTTGCCGTATAGCTTCCGTATCATGGACACCCCTCTATTCATTCATGGCGGCTATGAGCAACCCCTTCGCCACGTCGTTGAGCGGGTCCTTCGCCATGCGTATCTCACTGATTTCTATGGGGAAGGAGGCCCTGTCATGCTCGAACTCCCTCTTGAAGAACTCGAGGAAGTTTCGGGCGAGGGCCGTGCCGCCGCTGATGACCCACGGTATCGGGTCGGTCAGCTCGATCGAGCCGCTGTCCTTCTTGAACTCCCTCTTGATGGCGTCGATGACATGGTGTATCAGGTTGCGGTAGTACACCACGATGGCCTCGCGCTCGCGGACGTTCTTGGGGTCGCCCGCCCCGGGGTCGAGGAGGTCGACGCCCTTCTCCTTGATCGACATGATGCGCGTGGCGGTCGTCCCGACGGCTTTGGCGGCGCTCCCGTCGATCCAGTCGCCCGATTCGGAGAGGCTGAAGCTCATGCCCACCATGGTGCGGTAGACCAAAGAGGTGTTCACCATGCCGGCGCCGAAGCTGCTCGCCAGGGCCGTGAAGCCCTCCGGGGCGCAGTTCGAGTAGACGATGGCGGCCGCCTCGTTCATCGATGTGGCCTTGTACCCCAGGGACTCGATGATCTTCTTGAACATGGCCTCGTGGTAGATGACATCCATGTCCCTGTCGATCGCCTTCGCCGGGATCGAGTAGAACACCTTCTCGTCGTCCACGGAGGGGTCCTTCAAGATGGTCCGCAGGAGGATGACGAGCATCTTCTCCGCGTCCCGCTCCCCGGCCGACATGACCCCCTTGCTCAAGGGGCGCCGGGCCTCGCGCTTGAGGAGGTTGGCCACGCTCATCGCCGGCTCGCCCACGATGTAGACGGTGTCCCCCTCCTGCACGTAGTTCACGTTCGACATCTTGAGCATGTTCAGGGTGGAGGCCTCCGCCTCTATGTCCAGGAAGGCGTCCCTCACCGACTCCACATGCACATCCGACTGGTCGGACCCCCTCGAGGCGCAAGCCAAAAAGCAGGTACCGCAATCCAATCCGCGTGCCATAACAATCTCCTTTCCTACGACTTACCCTTTTTCAGATCCTTCAAGGCCTTGAGGCTGTCGTCTATGTCGCTTCCGCCCTGCACCGTTCGCACATCGAGCTTGATGTGGGTGTTGGCGTCCTCGACGGAGACGGTCGGCACGTAGACCTCCTCGGGCCTGGTCGGCCCCCCCGAACCTGATTCCCGGCCGTCCCCCGCCCGATCCAATATACTTTCCAAACGGTCGAGAATCGCAGTATCCTTGGTGGAGGACTCCACCTTCTCGGCCAACTGCCTGAGGGACTCCTGCAGCGAGTCGCTCGCCCCCGATCCTGAAAGGCCCGATATCCTCTCCTCGAGCCTGCCTATGCGCTCCAGGAGGGCGTCCACGACACCCTGGTCGGTCTTGGGGCCGGACGACTCCCGCAGGGACGACTCCAGGGCCGTCATCCTCTCGAGGACGAGGTCAAGCTTCGAGGTGTCCTGCGCCCGCCGCCGCGGGGCCGTCGACGTGGCGGGCAAATCGATCTCCCCGTCGATGTCGCCATACCGCTGAAGGACGGTGATCCTGCCGGCCTTCTCGGCCCTCTTGAGGTCGTTCGACCTCGCGTACTGCGCGTTGGAGTAAATCTTCTGCTGCTTGTAATAAATCACGTCCCCGAGGTCGCTGACCTCCACCTTGTTCGGGTCGTTTCCTATTACAAGAATCATCCTGGCGGGCATCTTATCTGTTGCGCGCGCCCCGGAGGGCGGGCGTCATGTCTATATGGGCGGAGGATCCCGCGGCCGCCTACAGGTACTTCTTGGCGAGGTCGTCGATGTCTGCGCTCGCCTTCTTCGGGAACTCGAACTTCGGCGTCTGATCCTTCGGGAGGCTCGGCTTGCCGTCGTCGGGCTTGTCCTTCTTCTTGGGCTTCTTCTTCGGTTCCTCAACCTCCCCTTCGGCCTCCTCCGAAACCTCCTCCGAAACCTCCTCCGGGGCTTCCTCGTCCCCGTCGCCCGGCGCGGATTCGTCCTCCTCCCCGTCGCCCTCGTAATCGAGGTTGATCTCCTCCTCCTCGTCCGGCTCGGCCATCTCCTCCTTCTGCTCGTCGACGGGCTTGAAGATTTCCCCCCCGGAGTCGTCCTCGTCGCCCTCAGGCTTCTTCTTCGGCGGCTTCGGCACACCCTGCCCCTCGGGGGCCGGGACCGGTGTCTCCTCGACTGCCCCGGCCGGGACGGCCAGCGGGTCGTCGCCCTCGGCGGCCTCCACGTAGAACCGCTCGCTCATTTCCGTCGGCACGTACCTCATGTCGCCCTGGCAGGCCGGGCAGCCGATGACCTCGTTCACCGTGACCGGCTCGACATCCGGGATGCCCTCTGCCGCGGCGGCCTTGGCGCGCCTCGCGTTGATGGAGGCGAGGCTGGCGGTGTGGTTGCAGGACGCGCAAACGAAGTAGGAACTCTCGGCGGCTTCCTTGTCGATGGCGTCCGCTATCTCAAGCAGCTTCTGCGCGGCGGTCTTGCGATCCATTTGTCAACTCCCTTGAATCCGTGGGTATATGCCCTGCATATCGATGCCTGCATGAATAGAAAATTAATAGACATTAATAAACAATGTTCTCGAACGTTACCGTCCTGCCCTTCAGCTGGTACTGCTCCGGTATCTCCGGCTTGTCCGGGATGGTCGGGCTGGCGTCGGTCGGCCTGCCCGTCCTGTAGGCGTTCCAGGCCGGCGGCACGCCGTCCTCGCCGCCCGTTATCGGCACCTTGTACCGGACATCGTTGTGGTCCAGCGGCGCCAGGTTGAAGTGCTGCTGGAAAATCGCCCCGCGCGCCCCCTGGGGGTTCACGTGGGCTATCGAGTAGCGGTCGTTGTTCTGGCGGACCACGAAGTCCCTGTCGTTGATGAGCGGGTACGGCCCCGTCCACGTGGTCCAGTCGTAGTTCACGTGCAGGCCGACGTCCATCAGCTCCACGATCTTCTCCGTCTCCGGGGGCGCCACGAGGATGTCGTACGGGCCGTAGTAGCCGCCGACATAGCCCGTGCCGTAGCACCTCAGGCAGCTGGCCCTCCCCGTGCGGTACTCCTGGTCCCAGCAGGAGCACCTCTGGCCGGCCCAGCGCCGGATGAACAACCTCACCCGCTCGCCGCCCTGCTCGAGGATGAACCTGTTCCTGCGGATGGACTCGGCCCAAATCCAGTCGATCCGCTCCATGTCGTAGGGGTTCACGGGCACGGTCTCGGCGAGCGGGGTCTCCCTGCCCTCCCCCGTGTCGGGGTCAACGGCCACCGACGTGACCCGGTAGTAGATCTTGCGGTTGATGTCGGTCTGGATCCAATTGTTGATGTACGTGTACGTGACGCGTATCTCGCCCCCGCGCGCGAGGTCGGGCAGGATGGGGTCGTCCAATCGGTTCGTCGTGTGGTTGTAGACCTTGTTCTTGATGAGGAATATCTCGCCCGTCTCGCCCATGACCCTGAACGCCGGCACGACCTGCCAATCGGACGACGAGGTTTCCTTGATCCGGACAATGACGCTGTCGATGCCGTCGGCGACCTTGCCGTTCGTCCCCGGGATGACGATGGGCTGGTGGTACGTCTTCACTATCCAGTCGCCCGTGGCGTTCGTCCCGGCGATGAAGCGGCCGCCGGCGACGGGGTCCTCGTCCACCACCTCGACCTCGCGCGTCTGGTCCCTGTAGAACATGACGCCGACGGGCGTCGCGTTCAGCTTCTCGTAGGGCGCGTCCGGGGCGTCGAACGCGCGGTACACGTTGACCCCCTCGAAGTCCAGGCCGTTGTTCTCGGCGTATATGGACGGGTCGTCCCACCGCACGTCGAGCACGCCTATCATGTAGGGGCTCGTGACCATGAGGTTCTTGGGCGCGAGCGGCAGCGACAGGGGCGTGTCGTCGTTCGTGCGGTACGGCAGCCTGTAGTCCGGCGCGCCGTAGTTGTAGATGAAGTTGTGCGGGCCCTCTGCCATGGCCTCCCCCTACTCTATCCCCGTCCACCCGGGCATCCCGGTGGCCCCTATCACGCCGTACCCGTGCCTCTCCGTGTGCGTGGACGACACCCCCGTGGCCCCCGACACCGCCCCGCCCGAGAACCACAGGTCCGACAGCACGGTCGTGCCCGTCTCCGTCGTCCGGGCGAAGAACCACCACGGGCCCGTCCACAGGGAGGGCAGTTCCATGGCGACCGTCCGCCGCGGCACCGAGCCGCCCACCGTCACGCGGGCCAGATCGCCCTGCAGCGACACGTTGAGGTTCACCGCGCCGTACGTGCTGCCCGTCGTGCCGAACAGCCAGTCGTAGTCCGCGCCGCTCGTGCCGATGCGCAGCGTCACCGTGTCGTTGACCGTGTCCACGATGGCCCCGGCCCGGTTGTCGCCGTTGTCGGCGCCGAGGTACAGGGTGTCCGCCCCCACGTCGCCGCGCACCTTCAGGTCGAAGTCGGGCGTCACCTCGTACTCGCCGACGATGTCGATCTCGTTCGTGGCGGTCAGGCTCCTCGCGACCGTGTACGTCCCCGTCCCGGTGTAGCCCCCGTCCGAGAACCTCGCCACGGCCGGGCTGGCCAGCGCCTGCGTCGCCGACTGCGGCACCCCCACGAGGGTGGCCCCGCTCGCGCCCTGGAAGGACGGGTAGTACCCGGGCCTGACGGCGACGTACCGGGCGCCCGAGGCGAGGGCGGCCTGTATCGACCTGTACGGCCCGGTCTCCGAGCCGTCGTTCGAGTCGTCGCCGTCCGGGGACACGAAGACCGCCCCCGTCTCGTAGACGGAGAGGTCGGGGTGCACGATGATCGTGTCGACCGTCCGGCCGCCCTGCACCAGCAGGAGCCCGTCGGTCACGGTCATCCCCCGGCTTCTGTACACCCCTCGCCTCGCCGCACCCGTGTACCCCGTCCAGGACCCTCCCCCCGTGGACCCCGACAGGGCCGGCACCTCGTGGGTGCCCGCGTCCAAGGGGCCGCCGTCGGAGTGGCTGTACGCGTAGTCCGGCGTCCAAAACGGCCCCGTCTCCGTGCCTTGGTAGATGACGTCGTAGCCCCGATCCGAGAACCAGCTGCCCGTCGACCCCTCGTTTGGGTTGCGCTCGTGGGCGCCGACGTCGCCGTAGCCGTCCAGCACGTACCTGTGGGCGCCCGCGATGTCGACATCCCTCCCGAAGGGGGTCACGTTGCCGCGCGTGTCCGGCCCGATGCTTGTCCACCCGCCCGCCGTGAGGCCCACCCCCATCTCGCCGAGTATGTCCGTCCACCGCCCCGGGTCGCCCGCGTCGATGTCCGGCGACCCGGACTCGAGCCTGTAGTCCCCCACCGAGGCGTCCGCGTACATGGGCGCCCCCGTGAAGTTGCCCGCATCATCTGTCGGGACGGCGCCGGTATAACCAACGTCGGCATGCCAGAAGTTGTTGTATCGGATGTTTATGGGCTGGTTGAAGTAGACGCCCAGGCTGATGTTGTCGACGTCGTTGCCCGTGATGTTGTTGGAGTCCACCCTGCTGTCGGGGGACACGGTGACCCCAAATATCTTCACCGTGTTTGAGGTGGCCGCGTAGCCCGCCTCGGAGTACATGACTCGCACGACATCCCCCACGGCGAACTCGTCCTCCAGCCGCAGGCCCTCCCACTTCACGATAGAACCGCTGCCGACGACTATGTAGTCCTCGCCGTACGCGAACGACGGCCCGTTCACCACGTTCATGGCCACGTCGTACTGCCCGTTCTGGTCGACGGAGGCCCAGCCGGGCAGCGCTATGACCATGTTCGTGATGTTCGCCGCGGTCAGGGTGCGGTAGATGACCCGCATGTCCTGGTCGAGCTGCGCGGGGGGCGGCGCCCCGTCCTTGGCGTATATGGTGTTGCGCCACAGGTCTATCCAGTCGACGGTCTCGACATCCACGGCCTTGTATCCGTCGTCGAAGACATTCTGGGCGATGGACACCTCCTCGGCGTCCCTGAGGTAGATGCCGGAAAGGTGCCGCACCATCCTGTTTCGCAGGATGGACACATAGGCCGCGTTGTCGATGATGACCGGGTTGTCCACGTCCTCGAAGACGCAGTCGACGACGGACACCCCGCCGATGTGGTCGCCGCCCATGGGGGGCTCGTTGTCGAGGGTGATGCCCGTGTCGAGGTTCTCGAAGTGGAGGTGCTCGAAGGTGCCCTGGCAGTCGTCGACGGTGAGCGTGCCGACCCGCGGCCTGGCGCCCGGGGTGCCGATGACGCTCACGCTCCTGGACACCGCGAGGTCGCCGTAGGACGCCCCGTCCCCCGGCTGCACGGACATGACGCCCCCGTCGGAAACAAGCGAGTACCCCTGCGCCAGCGTCCGCACCGGCTTGAGGAGGCTGCCCTCGCTCGAGTCGGAGCCGTTGAGGGAGTCAATGTAGACGACGGGACGCATCCGCTACACCCCCAGGGCCGCCGCGTCCGCGGCCATCAGTTCGCGCACCCAGGCGGGGTGCAGGTACAGGTCGCTCGCGTAGCGCCAGTTGTACAGCCCGACCGCCTGCCCGGCCTTGTCGAGGTACGGCACCCACACGTAGCCCGAGCCGCTCCTCGTGGCGTAGGACCGGGGGCGCGAGTACAGGATGCCGTCGGAGTCCGCGCCGGACCTCGCCGGGCACTCGACGCCGTCCACGTAGAAGGTGATGCGCCCGTCGGTGCCGCACACCCAGCAGAGCATGTGCCAGCCCTCGTCCGCCAGGCTCACCCCTGTGGTCGCCTCGACGAGGTTGGACTGCGAACCCTTGAATCCGAGCCGGTGGTCGCCAGCCGCGGCGTCCCACTGCAGTTCGAAGCACACGGCCTGGTCGGCGCCGCGCACGTCGCCATCGGGGTCCGACACCGCAAGCGGGATGATCGAGTACCCCTCCGGGCCGAAGATCGGGTTCCTGACCCACCCCATGCACGTCAGCGCCCCGCAGTACTTCACCGACGGCCCCGAGAGCGACACCGCCGGGGACTCCGAGTGCGACGCGGACACGTAGGTGTCCACCACGCCCGTGGCGACCCCGTCCCCGTCCCCGTTGGAGGCCGTGAGGACGACGTCGAAGCTGTCCACGCCCGTGTAGAGGTGCGACGGGCTCGCGTCGCCGCCGGTGGTCCCGTCCCCGAACTCCCACAGGTAGGATGTCGGGAGGCCCGTGCTCAGGTCCGTGAACTGGACGGTGAGCGGGATCTCGCCGTAGTCGGGCGCCCCGGTGAATCCGGCAATGGGTGCCGCCATCTCAGCCGCCTTTCAGCCTATCAAGAGCCGGTTTCGCCATAGTTGTACACCACGCGCAGCGTCAGCGGCCCGGTCACGCCGTGGGACGTGTCGTTCATGACATCCTTGACATCCGAGTTCGCCAGGTCGAGGGCGATGAGGCCCGTCCAGCCGTGGTGCGTGACGCCGAAGTCCACGCCGTTGCGCTGGGCCGGCCCGTCGGTGGGGTCGAGGGCGACGTCGTAGTTGCCGTCCGGCCCCGTGGTCGGTGGGTACTTCAGGACGAGGTAGTCGTTGCTGCCCGGGCCGACCTGCCCCGTGATGCTGTAGAATTCGACCTCGATCGCCATGTTATCTCCCTTTCAAGGGGCGCCATACATCATAGCGCGTCTATTAAGAGAGAATTATGGCATCCCCGGTTACTTCCGCCAAACGTAGAGGGGTTCCCCCTCCTTCTGCCTGCTGCGGGTGTTCCAATACCGGGTGGGCAGCCCCTCGAGGCGCGTGCGCGGAAGGGCGCAATGCAAATTGCGCGGGAGATTGAGGACCAGGTAGCCGCCCGGCTCCAAAGCCGATTCGGCATACTGGAAAATCAGCCCCATAAGATCCCTCCACTCCCCGCGGCCCATTTTCCTGCCGTACACCTCCAAATCGATGTACGGGGGCGAGGTAAACACAAGATGGCACCTTTCGGGGGCGCCCTCCAATGAGAACCCGCCGTGAACGAGGTCGCACCGGGCCGCGGACACGAAATCCCTCATGGCGCACAAACCCTTGTGGGTCTTGCCCCAAGGCTCGAACCCCACGTAGGACCTCCCGCTGGAAACGGCCCCCAGCATCCGGCCGCCCCATCCCGCGCACGGGTCAACGACAACGCCCCCAGGGGGGCTGTAGCGCTCGACGACAGCCTTGGCCACCACGCTCGGAAACGCGGTGACGCCCCCGCTGTACTGTATCAACGCGTTCCGGACGAATTTGGGAAGTATGCTTTTCTTGGACTTCAGGCAATACTGCAGGGTCGAATGAAGCGTGGAGTGCCCGGAGAAGGTGTCAGCCGGCGAAACCCCGCGATATGTGGCCTCGCTCATATGGGGCATGTAGTGCTTGAACAACTCATCACCCACGTTTGCATACCTCAAGACCGTATCGGACTTCCACAGGTATCTGCTCTGAAACGACTCTATCAACTTCCAGGATCGGCGAAGATACTCGTCCCCGTACCGGGGAGCCGGGAACCCCTTGGAATGATAGTAGGCAACCGCGTCGTGCAGCACCTCCGGATTCAAGTCAACCACGTACTTGTTTACAAAAGACAAATCCAGGTCGGTGTTGACGGCGGGCTTGAACAACTCCGGAAAATAGGTTTCCCAATAGGAGCCCAAATAACCCTCATCGGACGACTTGTACCAAAAGCCGGGCAGTATATACTCACCGGGCACAGGCTCGATGCGCAACGTCCTTCTGGCGGCGTTCTTGAAGAAGAATCGATTCTCCAACGACCCTATAATGGACTTCCCGGCAGTGACTATGTCCCCTTGTGAACCGTCATCCATGAAATAGCACGCCCGGCCGAGGTCATTCAATTCGGCGGCGATCATCTCGAAATTCCTGGACCCATCCGGGTTCAGATACCTGCAGTATTCATCGAACCCCGGGCACGAGAGGCCTATCTGCTCCTCGGACACTATCACACAGTCCTCATAGGCCTGGCCCTTCCTCGGCACCGTAACCACATTGGACAGATGATCCCGCAGTATCTGCGCCTTCACGTAGAGGTAGCTCAGCTGCGCCAAGGAATGGTTGACCACAAAGCGGCCGTTGAAGTCCAAATGGCCGTCGCCCATCAGCCATCCAAGCAGCATCTGATGCACATCCTCGTCGCGGGGGGGCGTCTCCATCGGGGGGCGCCCCACGAGAAGATCCCGTATGGCCTCCAAGTCGCCGCTCCAGGCGACCCTTCTTTCAGGCAGCGCTATGCCCGCCTGCGCGATCCTGCGATGAAGGACGGTTTCCGAAACCCCCCTCTCCCGGCTGAGGGCCGCAACGCTGCCGGCCTTTTTCAAGGACTCCTCAAACTCCTCGTCGCTTCCGGAGTTGGCGATGCCCCTGGCCCTGTGTATCCGGTGCCACCTCGGGCCATCGAGGCCGATGCTCTTGATGTGGATCAAGAGGTCATCATCGTTTACACGGACGCCGTGGATGCGCTCTATCTCACCCGCCATGTCGACAACGCGCATGTCGCGGGACAGCATATCCTCCACATCGCTCTTCTTGACATGCCCCCTGAGCCATGTCCGGTTATCCAATGACTTGATGCCGAACCTCCGGAGCCACCACCCAGCCGTATGTCTCGTAAGGGCCAGCCCGAATTCCTCATTCAAGGCCAAGGCGACCTGTTCGTAGCCGAACTTCTTGGTCTCGCACAGATACCGGGCCCGGTCTTTCATCGCCGCCGTCCACGACGACTCCCCGAGAACCTGGGAAGCGGCGGCGCGCTTGGGCTGGATAAGGCCCTTTTTCTTGAGGAGGGAGATCTGCCTCTTGACCCAACGAGGCGTCTGACCGAGACGCTCAGCCATCTCGGCATTCTTCATCGATGAGTAGTTTTCGACGATAAACTTGAGGTTCTCGGGGGTCTTGCGGTCGGCGGTGACGCCCCTCTTTGGCGTGCTCATGGCATAAATATACAGCGACCCAAGAGCCGTGTCAACTAGGGCCTTACATTTTTTCGTTACATGGAGCCAATCCAATTACGCCTCGATTGAACTCCGGGTTTGGAATAAGGCCCCAAAGCCGAACTGATTCCTATACCGTAACGCGGCTGCTTCAGACCGCGGACGATTTTTATCGATTCCTTGGCCTGCTCCGCGGCCTCCTTGAACTCGGTCAGGAAGTTGTTCTTCATCGACTCGTACTTCGACGACTTCTCGAGATCCAGGGAGACCCCCGATATGCTGTAGCCGTATTCGTCGGCGATCCAGTTGAGGGCCACGGCCGCGCAGGCCATGGCGGCCGCGCGCATCAGCACGGTAGTTCTCCACCTGATGGGCATGTCCGTGAGGCTGACCCCCGTGACGGGCGGGTAGGAGTTGAACAGGTCCACCGCCATGAGGAGGTACTCGTAGAGCTCCTCGTCCTCCCATATGTACCCGAACACCTGCGTCTGCGCCTGCAGGAACTTCTCGTGGGACGGCGGCCGGAAGCGGTAGTTGCGGTCGGGGTTGTTGTCCCGCAGGATGATGCGCAGCCTGCGGACCATGAGGTCGGCCGTCTCGTCGCCGGTGACGCTGACCGTGACGCAGTCCTTCACCACGTTGAAGGCCTGGACGGCCTCCACGAGCGGAGAGGTCGGGGTCTCGCGGAAGTTCCAGCGCACGAGCCAGTCGCCGATGTTCGAGTCCAGGGGCAGCGTGGCATCCACGTAGTACTGCCCGGTGCCGGAGGTCGCCGGCACCCTGTCCGGCGCCCCTATGAGCACCTCCACGCCCGTGGTGTCGTCGAAGAGGGAGTACCGGATGTAGGCCGGGTCCGTCGGGACCCCGGAGCCGTTCCTTACGGTGATTTTCAGGTCGTCCTGCGCGAGGGTCTGCCCCGGCTTGAAGGCAACTGACATCTCGAACTCCTTGCTGCTGGCGCCTCCTACGTTAACCCGATGGTATCAAAAGGGTATTACGGGGTTACAATCAAGGAGGCCGCGAGATCGCGCCAGGGGTCGGTGACGGTGATGGTGCCGGACAGGCTGTGGTATGTCGCGGTGACATCCAGGCTGCCCTCGTAAACGCCCGCGCATGCGACGGTGAACATCCTCTCGATGGCCTGGACGCCGGACGCGGCGGACACGCGGTATTTCCAGCGCAGGCGGTAAGTGCCGGTTGGCCAGTCGTCCGCTATGATGAAGTTGGCCCTGAACAGGCCCGTCCGGAGTTCCTCGGCGCGTCTGTTCAGGGATCCGATGCGCTGCGGGACGCCCGTGGATGGATCCACCCAGGCGACATCGTAGCGTATCCAGTAGGGCGAGTAGGCGTTGGAAATCCCGTCGGGGTGATAGACCGAGTTGGACCAGAACGATACGTTGAGGTCGTCCCTCTCCAGCCTGTAGCCTTGGTAGTAAACGCCCGTCTCGCCCATGTCGCCGGCTCCCTCGTACATGAAGGGCCGGCGGCGTCACCGCCGTCGGCCCGAGTTCCCCTCTCAGGGCAACCCCTAGCTCTTGACGGAGCTCTTGACCTCGCCCGAAATCAGCCCGCTCTGGGTCACTGCGACCTTGGACGCATCCTTCTTGTCCTTGTTCTGCAGATGCGGGTATGCGTTGGGCTTGGCCTTGTTCTCATAGATTCCGGATCCGTTTGGCATAAGTGCCTCCTTTATTGCGTGCTGAATCGCGGCCTATTCCCCGGGGCCGCCCGGTTTTGGTACCTCGTACGGGTTGGCCAGCATAGAGAAGCTGTCCAGCGTGAACTCCATGCCGGGTGCGTCGAAGTGGCGCAGGTCGATTGTCTTGACCGGCTCGCCCTCGCCGAAGAAGACAAGACGGTGCTTGACAGGCTGCCCGTCCAGCCGGAGCAGCTGCACGTCGTTGACCTTCACCTTCAACTCGCGCGCGATGCGGCTGTAGTCCGGGTCGGAGATGAATTTCTTCTTCTGACCCGGCGTGAGGTACACTTTTCTCTCCGTACCGGAGACGGCCGCCTCGATGGCGTTGCTGACGGCGTCGATGTCCGCGGCCTCCTTGAGGAGGCCCTTGGACTCCAGATCCGACGCGATGCGGTCGAGTCTCTCGGTGATCATTCCCCGTCCTCCGGCTCGTCTATGTCGAGCACGAGTTCTATTTCGAAGTCGATGGTGCCTTTCCCCTCGTCGACATCCGGCATGTAGTCCACCTGGTCCTCCCAGATGTAGTCGTCGAAGTCCTCGTCAAGGTCGCTGGTGTCGAGGTCGGAGTACGTCTTCTTGAGGTAGGGGATCAGCTTCGGGTTGATCTCCTTCTTGAGATCCCCCTCGTGCTCCTCCACCCAGTCCATGATGGCGGCGTTGAGGACGCGGTAGCTCTCGGGGATCGCCCCGTCGAACGACAGCCTCATCTTCGCCCACACGTCGACCTGGGCGAACATGTCCCGCTCGCCGTCCGCGACGGCCTCGACGGTCGTCTCGTCGACGCTCTCGAAGCCGAGGAACTCGACGTCCTTGAGCCGGAGGTTGCGCGAGGCCGCCACCTTCATGGCCTGTACAGCTGAAAGCCTGAGCATCGTCGAACCTACCTGTAGGTTTTACCGAACTCGCCGTCGTCGGTGTTGGTGAAGTTGGCCCCGTCGATCCCCGTCACGCCCTGGTCCCAGTCGGTCGGCTGCAGGGGGGCCTCGTACACCTCACCCATGATGCCGGTGTACCCCACGGCGATGTCGATGTCGGTCGATATCTTGTACGGCCCCATGGCGGGGGAAACCGACCCTATGGTGCCCTGGTTCGTCTTTTCCGTTGCCACTTTGCGGCCCCCGTCCGGTTATCCCCTGCGCACGTCGCTTCCCATGATGCTCGCGCAGAGGCTCTTGAGAGACTTGATGTTGTCCGCGTGGGAGAGGGCGTCGATGGGCGCCTGCCTCATGAAGTACGCGTCCTTGAGCTTCTGGAGGATTTCGTTGTTCTCGAAATGGAAGAACACCTTCCTGGTATCCCTCGTCGTCCTCTTGATCTTGTTGCCCGCCGTGGTGAGGAAGGCGGCCAGGTACAGGTCGCAGGTCTTGTAGCCGTCCTCCGTGGCTATCAGGTCGCCGTGGATGTTTCCCATGCTGTTCCCCTATCGCTATCTTCGATTTGGCCCCGGAACGGCCCATTTAAGCGAAAGGTTGCCGAGGCTCCGAACCCCGACAACCTCGCGATGTCACTCCTGATGTCGGACGACCACTACAGGTCGCTGTTGCCGTAGTAGTAGCCGGTCTCGCCCGAGGCGGGCGCGCCCGTGACGCCGGACTGGTCGTTGGCCAGATTCGCCATCACCGCATCGGTGAAGAGGCCGGAGCCGGTGTCGCCGATGTCCTGCCGCGGCCACTCGTCGGCCAAGGTGAACGTGCCCTCGGTGAGCACCAGCGGCGCGCCGTTGTGCCCGGTGAACACTGCCGAACTCGCGGCCGTCGAAAAGTACTTGAGGACCCCCTGCAGCATGCTGAACTGCACCTCGTCCGTGATCTCGAGCACGATCGTCTGTCCCCAGACGATGTATTGGTCCTGCCCGATGTTGTATCCGCCCTCCTGGCCGCCGCCGAGGCCGAGCCTCTTCGTGCAGTCCCTCAGGTAGATCTTGCCGACGTTCGTGCCGAAGTATTCGACCTTGAGCTGATTGTCTGCCATCTCATCCTCCTTGGATGTGCCTCTCTCTGTTGCTGTTGTTGGCCCCGTGCGGGGCCTGACGTTATTTCAATCCCTATTACTAGATAATTACACTACATAATCATAGCGTGGCTGTTCCAGAAGGCCTCCGACTGCGACAGCTCCTCGGGGGTGTGCTGGTGGCCTGACCCGCCGCCCTTGATGCCCTTGATGTTTCTTCTGATGGTCTCCGGCGCCATGGGCGTGCCCGCCGGGGTCGGTTCCGCGTTGAAGGTGATGATGTCCCAGTCCGCCCCTGTCGGCCTGCCGTCCGGCTCCTTCTCGAGCTGTGCCTTGGAGTACAGCACGACATCGACGTGGTCGGAGGGGATGGGTTGGACGTCCTTGGCCTCGAAATACCTCTGCTCGTACTCCTCCTCGAAGTCGCGCCTCTTCGTCGTCCTGGTCTTGAGGAGGGGTTCGTTCTGGGGCGTTATCTTGGCGATGGGGCACTTGATGTTCGGATCCTTCACCCTTGCTATCCTCACGAAGTCCGCATAGCCCAATTTGGCCTGCCCCGTGCGGATCTGCCTCTCGGCCTCCTTGCGGAGGCTCTCCATCTGCGCGCGCGAGAGTTTCGTGCCGACGAAGTCCGGCTTCGCCTGCCTGAGCGCGAACTTGTTGATGCCCACCGCCGCCTCCGCATCCTGCTGCGCGGCTGCTGCCTCTATGGTGTTCGAGACGATGTCCAGCTCCTCGGCCTCCCGGACCAGGCCCTTCGACTCCAACCTTCCAGCTATTTTGTCGATAGCCTCGGCGCATGCATATTTCAAGCCGCTGTATTTGTCCGCCAGGGATTCCGAGCCGCCATACTTCTCCATCTGCTCGGTCTCCTCCTGTTTGTCCCATGCGGCGCGCTGCTGCTGCGCCCGCTGCACCATGGCCTTGACCTCGTTGGGGCCGAGCCTCTTGGCCGTCTGGAACATCTGCTCCACCTTCGCGGCGGGAAGACGACTTAAGATGTTCTGCGTCCAGCGGCCCATCCCGCCGGGCTGCTCGAAACCGGGCACCACCAGCCAATCGCGGAGTTGCTTACCCTTAAGGCCGACTGCGACCTCGTAGGCATCGTAATCCCCGGGATTGGGGAGATCCTTCTGTGGGATGCAGTTATGCTTCTGCGAAGCCTGTATCGAGAATGAAAGGCCGTTGGGAAGGTCTATCGGCTCGTTCATCTGAGGGTCGTCGGTTCTTCTTTTGAGTCTTCTGATGAACTCGTAGTTCGCCTTGCGCGCCTGCGGGGCGCGGGGGTCGATAGCATACGCTTCAACCGTATTGGACACGGTGTCCAGCTCCTCGGCTTCCTTAAGGAAACCCTTCGACTCGAGGGAGTTGGCGATCCCGTCAATCTTCGAAGCTATCCTGTCGTACATCGGTCACCCCAAGTATGAGTTGGTTTCGTACTTGCCGGACGGCATCTTGAACCACGACACCACGAGCTTCGCGTTCTCGATCGGCGTGCGCATGCCGTCCCTCGGCACTTCCCCCAGAGACGCCACGTCCATGATCGCGCGCCCCTCCCTGCCGGTAAGGAACCCCTCCCACTTCGTGCCGTCCTCGGCTATCGCGACGAGGCCGTTGTCCTCGAGTGCCTTGAATATCTCGTCCAACGGTATCTGCGGCCGGTATTCCTTCGACACCTGGCTCAGGATACTGTTGACGCGCTTGCGGCGCGGATCCGATGCCTTCAACATAGGCTTCGTCTCGCCGGCGTCGATGGTGTTCGCGACGATATCCACCTGCTCGGCCTCGGCGAGGAGCCCCTTGGACTCGAGGTCGTTCGCGATTCTGTCCAAGGCGCGAGCCACGGACGCTTGAACCGCTTGCGCGGGCCCGCCGATCATGTTCAGCATCTCCGGCGTGATCGGCTTATCGTAAAAGGTGTCAGCTTCATCCTTCGCGATCTCCCTCGCTTGGGCCACAGACGTTACCACGGAACTGCGTGACACACCGTATCTCGCGTATGTGGTGCCCTCGGCCTCGCGTATTTTGTCCAAGACTTGGGCGACGCTGTCGGCAAGTTGTTTGCTGGCGAAGACACCAATAGTCCTAGAACCCTCGTAGTCTCGGGAGAGATAGACCTCATAGATATCCATGGTCGATCTCCGGCCTACGGCGTGACATCCAAGACGCCGGCGATGCTCGGGTCGGTATCCTTCTCGACCTTGATCGGGCGCCAGATGTCGGTGTCGGGGTCGAACCCGTAGATCTTCTGGCGAAGGGTCGGATCGATCTCGTCGAGGCGCGGCACGATTATCACCGGGCCGGCCGCCCCCTCCGCTCCCGCCGGCGTGACACCCTTGAGCCAGAGATAGACGGGCGTGATGCTGTTGAAGGGCCTCGGGAAAGCCACAACCACGTGGTGCTTGCTGTAGTACGCGTCGGCCACGTTGGGGATGTCCCCGATCAGCAAGGCATCATCGATGCCGAAGTTGCTGGCCCTGTACAGGTTCCAACGCGCGTAGGAGCCATCGAGGTTGAGGTCCCAGAAGACCTCCGTCTTGTCCCCGTTGAATGCGATCTGGACGGTCGGGGCAACAGCCATGTGGGGCCACCTTTATTGTCTGTTCGAGGGGGCGAAGCGCCCTCCGCAAGGCATGCCGGATGAAAAGATTATTCGAGTCAGCGGCCCGGGTTGCCGCGGCGGTCGCCGCGCTTGAAGTCCCGCACCCTCTTGAAGGCGCGCCCGAGGTGCCTGCGGTACTCCTCCGTGTCCGCCACGTCGATGTGCTCGCGGACGTACCCCATGATGGCCCTGAAGGCCGTCACCGTGGACTCGACGTCCGACATCGCCGCGTGCCACCCCTCTATCTTCACCCCCAGGGCCTGCAGGACCCTCTCCAGCGTCGCCGAGGGCCTCCCCTCGGCGTTGCGTATGCCCGACAGCACCTTGGCCGCTGTGGCGTCCCCAGAGGCCTCCAGCGCCTCGAGCATGGGGTAGAAGAAGAACCTGGCGAACAGCATGGTGTCCCAGACGCCGCGGTTGGGGATCCTCCCCACCTTCGTGGCGACCATGCGCAAATCGAACTCCGGGTTGTGGCCCACGAGCAGGGCGTTGTGCCTCGCGCAGAAGTCCTTGAACTCCCGCAGAACCTCCATCTCGGGCCGGGCCTCGAGGCCGCTCTCCTCGTACCTGGTCATCTTGAGCACGTCCTCGACCGTCATGTGCCGCTTGTCGGCGGGCGTATTCTCGCCAACCTTCTGCTGCTCGATCTGCCTCCGCGTCTGATCCGTGAGCGCTGCCCGGGCGTGCATCGAGTCGATCTTCTTAAGGTCGGGGCCGCGGACGGCGACGGCGGCCACCTCGGTCACTTGGTGCGTGTGCTGGTCGAGGCCGGTCGTCTCCGTGTCGAAGAAGATGAAGGTCTCACTCGACAGGCGGTCGAGAAGCTCCCTGAGAGGCCCAAGATACTTCGCCTTGCCCGTGCCCGCCATCCTCTCCAGATAGGCTTCCACGACCCTCAGGCGCCTGCTCCCCATCCTGTGCATGCTCATCGACATACACAGATAAGGGCATTAGTAGGAAATTACTTCCGGATGGGTTCGACGATTTTGCAGAGGTAGCACTCCGTCCAATTCACGGACATATCCTCGTAGAGAGCGCGGGCGTCGAGTTCGTCCCCGAACGGAATCACCTCGACGGGCGCGTCATCGCGCTTGCGGATCACGATCCACTTGGGTTCCACGGGATCTCGAATGCGAAATTAATATTAGTTAATATTAAAACGGCTGCCATCGGCATCCGACGGTGCAAAACTAATATTAGTTAATATTAAATCAGAGACAGGTCCACATCACAGTCAATCTCGTCACCCCACACATCCCATCCGACAGACTTCTGCCTAGCGAACAGCTCTATTCGCGGAACATCGCCGCAAACATCAACAATCTTTCCCCGTATGTCATCAGGCTTTTTAGAATGACCGCCTCTTTGATGCATAAACACATTAGGAATTCTACTCACGGTATCAACCGTAAACCTTCCTCGAGTACCAAACAGAATATGCTCAGTCGCACCCCTGAAATAAAATCCCATGCCATTGTTAATGACATTTCCTTGCTTATCAACCTTCACCCAGGTAAGAGTTGTTTTGTAACTGAATCCCCAAGCACTCATAACCTCAAAACCATACACTATCTTAGGATTCGTAACCCACAGAAAAAGGGCGCTGTTGTCGTCCGCTATCTCCGAAACAGGTAGCCGACAGATCTTCTCAACCGTCATCGTACCGTAATGGGCCTGCGGATTTCCCCCACGAGCGGCTTTTCTCCGCTTCTTCATCTTACCGTAATCCCAAGGGGGGTCGGCGTAAATAACGCTATACCTCTTCACCCCTTGAACTTCTCGATCCACCCGTCCGCGATCTTCTCCCACGAGTACTCCTTCATCTTCGCCTGCGCCTTGTCAGCCCACTCTCTTCGATAGTTGGCATCCGTGAGTAGCTTGATCGACTCCTCCACAAATCTATCCGTGTACTCCTTCGGATAGTCGGCGTCCATGGGCAGGCCGTCGCCCGGAATGAGTATCCCGGACGGCCCAACGGTCGTCTTGAGGCCCGCGCGGTCGGTGGAGAGTATCGCATTGTGGGACAGGCCGTTCTCGACGGCGCCTATGCAAAATGTCTCGTCAAACCAACAGGGATAAAGCCAGACGTTGGCCCTCTTCTGATGCTCCGCCAATGTGGCCTTGTCGATGCGATCAAGATACTCGACGCCCGGCTGCTCCATCGCCGCCTTGATCTTCTGGATGAAAGCCATGCCCCTCTGGTCGTTCCTGCGCTTCACGGCCGACTCCCAGTTGTAGAAGCCGTAGGCCACCTTCAGCTTGAAGTCCGGGACGGCCTTCCGTATCTCCGGCATCATCTGCAGCAGCTGATACAGGCCCCTGTCCGGACTCGACGAATACACGGAGCAGTTCTCCTTCGCGGAGTCGTCGACGTCATTGTACAGATCCTGCACGACGCCGTTGGCGGTGAGGAACATCTTCTCGGGCGGCAGCTGCTTGTGGTGGCCGCAGAGGAACTCCTTGTGCCAATCGGAGAGGTAGGCGTACCCCTGCACCTTCCACGCCATCACATCGTAGTTGGGGTCGGGGTTCAGCCATATGTCGTGCACCATGACGTAGTTGCGCCCGCTGTGCAAACTCTGCCTCATGGGCTCGCAGCTACGGGACGATATGAAGTAGTCGATGTAAAGGTACTGTATGTCCTCCATCATCTTCGTGTGATCCACGTACCGCACGGCGCCGTAATCGACGCCCCCCTCGACGACCGGGTCGAGGGCCACATCGTCCTTCGAGTCGGCGAGGAGGTCGTTGTAGACGGTGGCCTCGTAGCCCTTCCTCACGAACGCGCGCGCGAGGTACGCGGCCCACGTCTCCGACCCCGCCATCCCCTCGTCCACCCTCCGGCGGTTCCACGGCTCCCACGCGGGTCCCGTCCAGATGGCGATGCGCTTCCTCTCCCACTTCCGCTTGAGCATGACATGGTTCTCGCGGTCCTCGGCGTCGTAGCTCTCGCGGTCCTCGTCCTGGTAGGCGCCGCGGCTCACGCCCCCGAAGTGGAACACGAAGGAGCCGATCGACTGCCCGCACGCGAACCCGGCCTTCCCAAGCCGCATGCACAGGTCGAGATCCTCGCAGCCGTTCTTGAACCGGGTGTCGAACAGCCCAACCTCGTTGATGGCGCTGCGCGCGAATATGGTGGCGTAGGCCGCGACCCACTCCTGCGGCTGGAAGATGTCCCTGTGCCTCCTGTTGGAGGCCTCCATGAACTCGTACAGCTCGTCGATGTGCGGGGTGATCTCCTCCAGCTTCATGCCGGGGTGCAGCTCGACCCCCGCCCTCTCCAGGCGCATCGGGTAGGTCGGCTTCCCCGGGGCGCCGTGAAGCCATGACCTGTCGCAGTTCGACAGGACGCCGCAGGACGCCAGCCGGTGCACGGTTTCCATGTGCCTGACCATGTTGCCGAGCCAGCCCTTGGACACGACGACGTCGGAGTTCATGATGACGAAGAACTTGCTGCGCGAACTGCGTACCCCCGCGTTGCAGGCCTCCGAGAAGGTCTTTCGGGCCCCCTCCTCGCCGAGGACCGTTATCCCCTTCAGCGTCCTCAGATACTCCCACACCTCCGGCCCGCTCCCCGCGTCGCTGACGACGATGTGGAACGGGTGCACCGTGTTGAGGCGTATGGAACTGAGGCACAGCTTGAGGTACTCGAGGTTGTTGTAGTTCGGGATCACGAGGTCGACGACATCCCGCGCCTTCTCCACGCTCGCGGGTGCCTCCGCGTGCTCCAGCCTGATGGTGCCATTCACGAGGCTGTCGAAGAGGTTGATGTAGTTCTGGACGTTGTTCTCGAGCCTGTAGGGGGCGACCGACCTCTTCGCGGCCTTGCCCACCCGGCGTCGCTCGCCCACGTCCCCCAGCTTGCGGAGGGCCTCGCCCCACTCCTCCTTCGTCTCGGCGATGAAGCCGTTCTCGCCGTGGGCGATGATCTCCTTGTAGGCCTGCAGCGGGCTCGCGATGACGGGCATCCCGAAGGCCATGGCGGTCGTCGCCTTCACGCTGCTCTTGCCGGGCTGCACGTCGACCCTCTGCGGGCAGAGGGCCACGTCGCAGGCGGCGAGGTCGTCCGGCCACGTGTCCGGGTCCCACTTGATGTCGGCGTTGTCCCACTCGGAGATCACCACCAGGTCGTATCCGGCCGACTCGATGGTGTCCCGGAGGTGGTCGGTGACGAGGAAGGAGTTGCCGCCCATCCCCATGAACACGGCCTTCGGCCTCTCCCCCTTGATCTCCTTGTATTGGTGGGGCTTCCGCGGTTCGCGCTCCTCGACGCTGTCCTTGAGCACGACCGTGTGCAGGAACCCCCGCTCCCGCGTCATCTCCGCCAGCTTCGTCGAGCAGCAGAGGATGGCGTCGGCCTCGTGCATGCACTCGTCCTCGAGGGGGAACCCGAAGATGCCCTCGCAGTGGTCGAAGCATATCCTGCGGTTCTTGGCCTTCATGGCCCGCATCAAGTCCAGTTCGGCGGGGCCAAAGCTCGTGAACACGACGACGTTCGCCGTGCCGACGGCCTCCTCGACATCCTCCGCCGACATGTTCTGGTACCCCACCACCCTGCGGCTCTCCACCCTCTTGCCCCGAAGCTTCTCGTCGATGATGAGTCGACGCAGTCTCGTGGAGGGGTTGGTGGCGTCGTCGTTGGGCAGCAGCCACACGACGGACGTCTTGCGGTGCTTGCGCAGTCGAAGGTCGGCGTGCAGTCCGTTGTTGGCGAGCACCTCCACCATGAGATCGCGGTTGCGCAGGAGGTTGCCGAGGGCGTCGAGATCCCCCTGCTCGATCGTCGACCCGCCGGTGCCCTTGCGGGTCTCCTCCTCGATGGCCGCCTTCAGCGCGCGGGCCTCCCTGCTCTCCGGCTTCTTCGATATCGCGTGGTCGACATGCTTGAGCGCCTCGCCCAAGCTCCTCCTCTTGAGCATGATCGTCGCCAGCTTCATCGAGGGGATGTACCCGTAATAGTCGACCAGCTGGGACATGCCCCCGGAGAGGGTCTTGGTGAGGGCCTCCCTGTAGTACGTGACGGCCTCGTCCTCGCGCCCCTCCTCCTCGGCTATGAGGCCCAGGACGACATGGTTCTCGGCGTATATGCCGTTGAACCGTATCCCGAGCATCGCGTAGTTGCGGGCCGCCTCCTTGTTGCCCTGCTTCATGTAGTAGTTGGCGAGCCGGATGCAGCCGACGGTGAGGTTGTCCACGAAGCCCTCGCCCCTCGCCACGAACTTCTCGAGGACGGGGACGGCCTCCTCCCACTTGCCGATGTCCGCCAGCTCCTTGCCGTAGTAGAAGGCGATCCTGGCGGACGCGGCGCCCGTGTCGTACTCCTGCTTGAGCAAGGTCAGGTTGCGCTTGGGGTCGTACGGCCGGTTGCGGTAGTGGTCGATCTTGATGTCGAGGCGGCTGATCCGCATCGACCCGTCCATGTTGAGGTACTCGTGGATGGGATCGTGCCAGCGTATCTTGGGCGTGTTGCGGACGAGCCGCTCCCTCGGGAGAATGAGGACGGGTCGGTCCTTGTCGTCGTGCGAGTAGACGTAGTCCATGAGGACCACGTCGATCTCCGGCAGCTTCTCGACGAGGGCGTTGATCTTGTCGTGTTCGGACTCCTTGACCACGTCGTCGGAGTCCAGCCAGAGGATGTGCGCCGCCTCGCTCTGCTCGAACGAGTAGTTGCGGGCCTTCGAGAAGTCGTCGCACCACTCGAAGAAGGCGACCTTCGTGGCGTACTTCTCGGCGACCTTCACGACCTCCTCGTCGCGCATCCTGGTGGCGTGCGTGATGACCACCTCGTCGAAGTTGATTCCCTGCACGCTCTTGAGGCACCGCTCGAGGATGTCGGCCTCGCCGGATCCCACTATCAGGTTCAGTCCCAGCTTCTTCGTGTGCTCCGCCATTCCTCTCTCTTCCTGTGCGGGTTCGGGGTGCTACAAGGTGTATCCGACGACCGTCATGGTCTCATAGTCCGGGATGCCCTCGCCGTAGACCCTCGTCAGCTCCCCGAGGAGGCCACCCCGCGATCTGCAGACGGGGTCGTGCTCCATGTCCAGCAGCCACTGCGGGATGTCCTCCAGACTGCATCTGTGGATAAAGGACACCGTGGCCACCTTTATCGTGTTCCCCCCGAGCGCCCTGATCCCGACCTCCGTGCCGATTTGGAGATCCGACCATTTCGTCCCCCGGCGGATCGTGACCTGTGTCTTGCCCTCCTCGTGCACGTTGTTGCCGTCGAACAATAGCACCCTCATACCACCTCCTCAAGCCTTGTCGGCCTTGTCCTTCGCGGCTTTCCACTTCTTGTCGTTCACGCCGCTTTCCTTCGATGTGTGCCTCTCCTCGTACACCTTCCTGGCGTACGAAAGGCTGTCCTTGCCTTTCTCCTTCGCAAGCTTCGCGGCGTCCGACCAGCTCCCCGTGACCTCGCCGCCGACGTTCGGGACGAGGGGCGTCCCCTCGGACCCGTAGCGCTCCATCTGCCTCAGCTCCAGCTTCGCGTTCCTCTTCATCCTCTGGCGCTTCTCGCGCCACCCCATGGTCTCCGTGGAGCCGAGGACGAAGCCCGCCCCGCCGGATATGAGGCGCACCATCTCCACCTCCTCGCCCTCGCAGGCGGGGCAGTACACGACGGGATCCGACTTGATGCTGTGGACGACTTCCTGGATTGTGCCGCATTTCGGGCACTCGTACTCGTAGGTGGGCATATGGTTCCCTATCTGGAATGTGTATCTACCTGATATGCCCCGATTAGGAGAATATCAGGCCCTTCCAGCCGTATACACTCTAATTTACTAGATGGAACCTGAAATCTTAAAGCTCCGGCGCGCGGATTCGCACGACCATGTCGCCGTCGTGGCTGAGCAGGCGCATCTCGCGGTCGGTGGGGAGGTTGCGGTACTTGAGGTACACGGTGCGGAGCCTTCCGATGCCCTCGGGGATGTAGTCGAACTCGACCTCCTCCGGCATCGCCAGGACGATGGCCTTGACCATCTTGGGCGTCGCGTACAGGATGCCCGGTATGTGGTCCCTCGACTCCATCAAGTCGAAGGCGCCGAGTATCGCGGCTCTGACATCCGCGCCGTCCCATTCGAAGTCGACAACATCGAAGGCCATCAGAGGTTCTCGTTCTGGTTGGGCTCCGAGGACGGCCCGCCCCCCGGCTCCCCGTGCTCCGCGCCCTCGCCGGCGGACTCCTGGGTCTCCTCGGGGGGCTGGTTCGGGAGAACGGCCCGCGTGCCGGGCCTCTTGTAGGTCGGGCCCTCCGGCTCCCGCCCGTTTTCGGGCTGGACGACCTTGCTCATGAGCTCGTACGCCCTCTCCACCAGGCGCGGGCTCGGGGGCTTGCCCTCCATCGCGTCCTTGACCAGAAGGTAGAATATCTCCTCGGGATGCTCGACGAGCGTCTCGAGGACCCGGATCTTGGCCGCGTCGTCGCGGTCGGTGTATGTCTCGCGGAACCACTGGTCGAGCTGGACGTTCTGCTGGCGGTTCCTGAAGAAGTTCGTGTAGTAGAACCTCGGGAGCCTGGGCCTGCGCGAGGACAGCCTGCGCTTGATCTCGTCCAGGTCGAACGGGAACCCCATGAGGCGCTCCCACTCCCTGGCGTTCATGACCTTCGCCGGGGGCCCCACGCGGGGATACCGCCTGTAGTGCATCAGTATCCGAAGGTTCCGGGACTCCAGCCAGTTGTAGCACGCCAGGACATGCTTGCAGACCCTGAAGTTCAGACCCCTGCCCGGGTTCGCGCGGCCCCCCTTGAAGCTGGACACCATGTCCTGCGGCACCGGCGGGACGAGCGACGGCCTGAACCCCGGCATCCACATGTACTTGCCGTTCACGGCGTAGTACTGCGCGCCGAAGAAGAGGAAGGACGGGCAGGAGCAGCTCAGCTGGACCGGGTACTGCAGATAGCTCCGCGGCCTCGCCCGGCCCTTGGGGCGCAGGAACTGCATCGTCACCGTGCGGATGTCCGGGCTCGACTGCGACTGGCAGCGGAACCGGAACAGGCCCTTGAGCATCGAATCCTGCTCCGAGTCCATGAGCGTGACGCTGACCCTCCCGGCGCGCCGGATCTTCTGGTCGTTCTTGTAGTGGTAGTCGTGGTTCACGACCTCGTCGAGCGTGGCGGCCTCCCTCCCCATCGACGCGAACTTGCGGTCGATGCTGATGGCGGGCCTCTGCTCGCTCGGGTCGGCCGTCCAATCCTTGTCCCTCGCCTTGAACCACTCCTCGAGCACGCCCTGCGGCCCGTACCTGTTCGGGCTGTTGAAGATGCCGTACTCGGCGTCCGGCTCGTAGGGCCAGTCGTTCGAGAAGGGCGGGGAGCCCCTCATGTCCTTGGGCTTGTCGCTGGGGTCGCGGTAGTCGTACGGGTTGTACGCCGTGAAGGTGGGCCGGGGGCGCTCGCCCCTGCGCCGCATGTCGCGCAGCATCTCGGAGACGACCTCGGGCTCTTTCGCCTTGCTGCCCTCGTTCCTCTCCTCCATGTACTCCAGCCACGACAGGTCGTCCGTCGGCCCCTGGTCCTCCAGGTACCGGGAAACGACCTCCATGGGTGCTGCGGCGAGCGCCATTGCGGCCCCCTACAGTATGTCGGAGACGTCCAAATCGTCCCCGAGGTCTATGCCCTCGTCCGCCGACCCGGACGTCAGCTTGCTCCTCATGGCCCCCTTGGACATATCCTCCTCGGGGCGCCTCGTCACCTTGGCGACCTCCCGGGCCTCCGGGTTGCCGACCACCTCCACCTGCGGGCTGTTCGGGGCGGAAACCGTCCCCTTCTTGCTCGCGGGCGTGGAGGCCTTCTTCGCAACCGTGTTCTGCTGCACCACCTGGCGCTTTCGGGCCTCGGCGTTCTGCTTCGCGCGCGCCTTGGGGCCGCGGTCGGTGACCTTCGCCACCTCCACGCCGCCGGCCTCGCCCTCGACCACCAGGTGCTTGCGCCCCTTCTCGGCGGGCTCGGGCGGCGGGGCGGTCTCCTTGACCACCCTCTGGCCCTCCACCACCGGAAGGTGGCCCTCCTCGATGTCCTCGGCGAGGGTTATCGCCCCGTCGGACGACTCGGCAGCCTGCCGCGTGCTCTCGGAAACGGTAGCCGCCACGCGAGCGTCCCCGTTTTGGGCGCGGATTTCGCCGCGGATGTCGTCCATGTCGCTCTGGACCACGGTATCCTTGTCGGAGTAGCTCTGGCTCTCGTACTCGCGCACGATCTGCCCGAGGTCGTCCGTCTCGACGCGCGCCGCGCCGGCGCCGCGCCCCGTGCGGCCCTTGTAGAAGTTCTGCTCGATCGCGGGGTCGCTCTGCTCGACCTGCCTGCCGCCCATGGCGTTGTACGTCCTCGCCGGGTTCACGACAGGCCGATCGTGCATGTCGGGATCCTCCGCCTCCTCGTCGCCGTCGGCCTCCTGCAGCCACTCGCCCTCGCGGACGGCGACCTTGAGGGAGGACGACGACCCGCGCACGTCGCCCACCTGGAAGTTGACCCCGTCGTAGTCGATCATGTCGCCGGGGCCGACCTCGAGATTCTGCTTGCCGCCCTCATAGCTGATGCTGAACGGCTGCGTCACGATGTACCTCTTCATCCTGTTGGCCACGTGGCCCTCCTTTTGGATAGGGATGTCCTTTGTTCTGTATATGGCGCTCACGCCGCGGATCCCCGCAGCGGTATCTCCTCCACGTCCTTGTCCGAGTTCTTGAAGACCACCTTGTCCACCTTGAACGTCCTGCCCCTGAAGGAGTCGTCGCCCAGCACCCTGTCGCCCCTGCCCTTCTTCACGTAGGCGATGGTGATGTGCGGGACGTACGTCGGGTAGGAGTTCTCGTTCGGGACCGCCTTCTCTATGGCGTAGTGCAGGTCCTGCAGCTCCGGGGACTCGGCGTCTATCTTCACCACGTCCTGCTTGTCCGAGTCCTTGAAGACGGTCACCAGGCCGAGCCTGACCTCGAACGGCCCCACCTTCCCGACCTCCGACCGCAGCGTGTCCGTGACCCTCCTGGGCTTCAGCCCGTAAAGCAGGGTGATGTGCATCTCGTCCTCCCTGCCGGCCGTCCCGTCGTCGTCCTCCTTCAAGTCGGCGTCGGGGACGTTCTTTTTGCCCCAGGCGATGATCTGGTCGCCCAGATCCTTCGGGAGGTCCACCTGCGTGGTGGAGTGGTCGTACTCCCCCTCGCTGTTCGCCTTCTTGTTGCGCGGGAGCGCGGGCTTTCTCGGCCTCTTGCCGTCGCGCACGTCGCGCAGGAACTTGAACAGCGCGTCAAGGCTGTCGAACTCCTCGTAGGAGCCGCCGGAGCCTATGTCGTCCAGGAACCTCTTCTCCCTCTCCGAACCCTTGCCCCCGCGGTAGAACAGCACGTGGTCGACGTTCAGGACGCAGGCGAGCTCGTCGTATATGTTCTCCTCCGGCTCCCAGTCCTCGTCCGTGGGGTCGATGAAGGCGAAGTCGCCCCCGAACTCCTCGACGACGGCCCTGCGCCATTTGTCGCCGTCCGAACACCGGCCGCCCAGGAAGACGGACGGCTTGTCTGACTCGATGGCCTTGAACATCCTCCCGCGGAGATCCGACGCGAACTTGGCCACGACCGACTCGGGGGAGGCACCCTCGTGCATGGGCACGTACTCCCCGCCGACGTACCTGAACTTGGGGTTCAAGGACTCCATCCTATCCCAGGGATAGGCTTCCAAGACACCCTTGAAGTCCGGCCCCAGGTCGTTGATCGAGATGACGCGCGCCGGATCCCCGCGCATCGGGGGGAGCCTGACGCTCCTGCCGTCCCTCAAATCCTGGATGACCCGTTTGACATCGCCCCCGGGCAGACACTCGAAACAGAGATCCACGGTTTTCCCGCCGTGGGAGGCCCATGGGGCGGCGGTGCGGTCAGTCATCAAGCCCTCCCCTCTCCGGGGACTCCCGCTTTGTAGACAATATAATGGCTCGGAGCCCCATTCTTAACCCTTCAAAGTTCGATAAGGGCTTGGGCGGCGCACCTGACGGCCTCGGAGGCGCATTTCCTGGACTTCTTGCCCTTCTTCTTGTCCCTCCGGCGCCACATGCTCAGGCAGATGGCGACCGACTGGTCCTGCGGCCTGTCCTCCTCCTTGCGCATGGTGTGCATGCACTCGTCCATGAAGGCCGGCTGGCTCTTGAACCTCTTGGGGTCGGGCATCTCGTCCTCCTACTGCGTCTTGTCCACGGGCACGTCGTCCGTCCTCGGCGCCGGCGCCCCCTTGCCGTTGCGCGTCTCGCCGAAGTGCTGGGCCGCCTTGGCGCCCAGAGTCAGGGCGACGAGCATCGCCTCCTCGGCGCCCATGCTCACAAACCCCCCGCCGTTCACCATCGCGACGACGTTGTGCGCCACAAAGACGCCCATGATGGACGTCACGACCATGGCCGTGGCGACCCTCATCATGCTGACCTTGCCGTTCGCATCGCCCTTCAACACGTGACCCATCATCTCTGGCCCCCCTTGATGACCTCCCCGACCTCCAGAAGCTTCTGCATCATCAGGCCGCTCGGTATCATGACCTCCCTCACGGCCTCCTCGAGGTCGGAGGGGTCCTGCATGTCAGCCTTCGCCTTCCTCAGCAGCGCCGCGGCGCCCTCGAACACCCTGATGTACTTGTCGTACATCTCGTCGAACAGGTTCTTGGTGTTCGTGACCTCGGCCTTGGAGTCCGCGATGTGCTCCGGCAGCGACTTGATGCGGACGCCGTCGCCCTGCCTGAAGATGCCGGCCGCCACCTTGCCCTCGAGGCGCGACGCCAGGGCCTCGTAGCCCCTCCCGCGTAGGTTGGCGGCGCACCTCCGCACGAGGGAGGAGGCCGAGGAGGCGACGATGCGCTTGTGGCCGCGCTCGTACTTGTCGATCAGCTCGTAGATGACATCCCTTTTCGCCGTGTCCCTCTCGGACATCGCCTGCGACTCCAGGAACCGCAGCGTCGGGTCAGCCCGCGCCGGGATCCCCTTCCGCAGGGCGCCGGCGGGGGACGGCTGCGAAAGCCAATGCTTCCCCTCCGCAGCCTGGCGGCCCGCCGGGGAAACCTCGCCGGCCTTGGCCGCGTCTATCAGCTCCCGGAACCACCGCTTGCGCTCGGGGTCGGTTTCCCTCTGCATCTCCCTCGTGAGGTAGTCCGACACGAGGACGCCGACGACGCGCGGCGAATAGGTGGCAGGCGACTCCCGGCCCGTCCCCGGCTCGATTTCGGTGTACGGCTCGCCCCTCCGCAGCATGGGAGCGCCGTACGGCACCTCGCGGGGCTCCCTTCCCGGCGGCGCGCCCCGGCCCCTCGGCCTCCTCGCCGGCGGGGTCCACAGCGGGGGCAGCGAGGCGGCCACCTCCTTCACGAGGGAGGCGTATTTCTCAAGGCCCCTCTGTTCCAGATCGCCCATCAGATCCTCGAGCGAGGGCGCGGGCCCGGCCGCGCTGCGGTCCGCCCTCTCCTCCGTCCAATTTCTCCTGTCCCCGAGGTAGTCTTCGATGTACCCCTTGGCGGCCTCGGAGAGCCACCCCTTGATTTCGGCGTCCGACTTGAACGCGCCCAGCTCGCGGAAGGTGACATTCCCCCCGCCGGCCTCGTCGACCGACAGGAGGGCCCTGTCAGGCGGGACCCCGGCCGCCTTGGCCTTTTCGGTCAGCGACGCGAGGCTCGGTGCGGGGATGTCCACCCTGTCCAGAACGTCGCCGGCGCCGGCGCCCCCGGCGCCCGCATAGAGCCTCATCCCCTTGTTTCCGAACCGACCGACGCCCGGGCCGATATTCCTGTCCCGCGCCGAGTCATAAAGGTTGGCCACGAGGGCGTTCTCCGGGAAATCCACCACATCGTAACGGCCCGTCGGCTTCGGCGTCGGCGGCTCCGGAACATCGTGGGGGGACCAGACGGCTGCGCGCTCGCTCATGAGTCTTCACCTTTCATGCGGGAAAGTATCCCCCGATCCTGTCGTCGAAATACTTGACCTTCCGCGGCGGCAGAAACGACTTCAGCCCGCCCACGTAGTAGGAGAAGGAGTCCGCCCAGTCGTCCCACGGGTTGCGGCGGGCGTAGAACCTCGTGTACCCGGCGTCCGGGTCGTACCACCACTCGCCCGTCATCTCGGGGGCGCCTCGCTCCCTTATGCGGAGCCTCCTCAGCCCCGGCGCGGGCTTCTCGGACCATTTCGAAAGCCCCGTCCAATCCGGCCGCTTGCTCAGTTCCAGCCCGCCGGCCCCCCGCGCCTCGTCCCAGCCGTGCCCCAGCTCGTGGAACAGCGTCTGGTCGAACTTGTCGAGGCTCGCGCCCGCGTCGGGATCCACCTCGAAGAGGCCGTCGTCCAGCAGCCTGCTGTTCAACACCAGGGCGCCGTTGCTGTAGACACCGTGGTTGGGGAAGTACTCGCGCGACTCGCCCATGTCCTCGAAGCCGATCGACGTGACGCCGCAGTCCCGCACGAGCGTTGGCGGCAGCCTCGATATGCTCTCCCCCAAATGGCGCAGGCAATCAATGCCGGGGTGGCCGGTAACGGTGATGCCGTACCTGCCCTTGAGCATGGACAGTATCTCGCCGCGGTCGACGGAGTCGTCGAGGTCCGCCGCGACGCGCCTCAGCTTCCTGGCGATTTTGACGGTAAGCAAATGTCCCTCCACAGACACCATATGTGCTATGGACGGAACATTAACAGAGTATTGGATTTAGGGCAGTAGGCGGCACCCCGCCGGCGCGGTCAGTACCCCTGTTGCTGGCTTCTGCCGTACGGGTAGAAAAACGTCGTGCCTGCGCCCTGCAGGTTGCGCTGGTGCTGGAAGTCTATGTCGCGGACAAGATTCCCCGAAACGTTGATGACGGCGTCGCCGTCGGCGCCGCCCATGTCGGAGTCGCGGAGGTTGTAGAGGCCCCCGGTCCCGCCCGTGCTCTGGTTCGCGCCCTCCTGCCCGACCCTTCTGTCTGACATGTCGCCGACTCCTATGCTGTGTGGCACATAGGATCCGGCATGAGAAGAATATTACCTGAAAGGAAGTCCGCGGGACTACCGGAACATACCCAGGAACGAGTCCCTCAAGCCCTTGTCCCGGGCGGCCGCGAAGAGACTCGCCTTGAGGTGCGCGTACGGTTTGCCCGCGTTGAAGAGGCGCTTCATCCTCGATGCAGGATTGCCTGTCGCACTTTCATAGGCGCCGAACCCCAACGCATCGCCCGCCAAATCGCAAGCATCAAAATACTCCCGTATCCTGTCGACGGGCTTCTTCACGACCCGCCCCGGCTTAAACCCGCACGATTCAACGAACTTGTTCCATGAGCCGAATCTGCGCTCCAACACGTGTGCGGGCACGCCGTTGATGCCGTGCCCCTCATAATTGCCCCGTGCAAGCCCGATGGACGGCGCATTTTCCTTGAACCAACAAACCGCGCCGTCCAAGTCATACCTTTCACGGAAGACACGACGTCCCCTTCTTCTCCTCACCCCTCGAGGCGGGCGCTGTGTGTGCCTGTCAGGGGGCTCCCAAGTGATAGGGGGGGCCTCGTCAACCGAACAGAAGGACAGAATATCCTCATGGGCCCCGCCATTGAAGTTTCTGACAGGAACGGCAAACTTCTCAAACAGATGAAACCCCACAGACTTGCAGAGTCGTATGGTGTCCTCTATCAAAGGCGCGCAGGAGCGCTCCGAAAGACACACGGAGAACACCCCGCCGGGCGCAAGCGACCCTATGCAGTTGCGGACGGTGGGATCCCAATAACCCTCTATCCACCGCCGATAGTCGGGGAACTTCGCCACACTCTGGGTGCTCTCGTCGCTGTACCTTTCGTAATCGAAGTACGGGGGGCTCGAGAAGGCGACGCTAAAGGCCCCGGGTTTGGGGCCGAAACCCTCCGATCCGGATTTGACCACATCAAACCTCCCCCCGACCACGGGACGAAGAAACGACCCGAAGCGCTCCAAGTTGGAGGCCGTCTCCGAACAGGGTTCGACGCACACATAGTCCATGCCCAGAGACATGGCCCCGAGCATGCGGGACCCGTACCCGCCGCTGTAGTCCAGCACCCGCCCGTTGGCGCCATACCTGTAGAACACAAACCTCGCCACGGAGGGCTTGAAATTGCTCACGCATAGCCGCATGGCCTTGAATCCCCTGCGCATCGAAGCCTCGCCCACGCGGTCCGCATGCTCAAGGCGGTTTCTGACATAGCCCCGCATGAAGGACTCGTCCCGCCACAAATCAACAGGCGAGGCGTGGCCCTTGCGGCTCGCGGAGTACATGTTCGGAAAAAAGCCCTCGCACAGTATCATGCCCGCCGAACTATGAGCCAAAACGCCCCCCTCGTCCCTGATAATCGATGAACGCTTGAAAGACGAAGCCAGATACTCGGCCCTCTTCGCGCTGAGGGACATATAGGGAAACGGTTTGCCCCAATATCTTCTGAACAGGGTGTCCTCCATCGCCGACTTCACGGGATCCGGGGACAGCCGATAGAATTTCGGGCGCGGGTCGCCGACGAGCGCGGACACCCGGGCGACCTCCTCCGCGGACAGGAAATCCTCGGGTATCTTGTAGTACATGTCGGGGGTGGCGACCCCAAGCACGATGCGGAAAAAATCGCGGTAGTGGCTTTTCGACACTGTCACGTTATGGCCCGAAAGGGAAAACCCCCATCCGTATCTGTCCTCCAACCAACCGACGAAGCGCTCAATCTGCGAGCGGTCGCCGCAGAAGTTGGCTATGGACATCTGCCTCCTCTCGTCGTCGTAACTGCCGTCGTCCAGGAACCAATAGCCCAAAATGCGGTCATCCCAATTCTCCTCGATGAACTTAAGAGGGACTGCCTTGCCCGGCACACCATCGGTGTAGAAGGCTTCTCGAAACTCCGCGAAAGCGGGATGCGTGACCGTATTAATTCTGAACTCATTTCTATCGTGATCCTTCATAATTCTATTTGAGTAGGGCTCAAGGGCAACCATCTTGCTTCTTAAGTAGTCTTTTTGTTTTGCCGAGTGAGTTTCATAATATCTCGGTGACCTGTCGATGCCGCCGTCGCCGAGGAGGCCCCCTATGATGAGGAAACGCTGCTCTTTGGTAAGAGCGGGATATTGACCCTGTCGCCAATCCTCCTTTGGCCCTATGCCCCTCTGACGTAGAACAGGAAGCCAAACGGTCTTCGACAACCCCACCTTCTCCGAAAAAGCGTCGTTCGTCATGGAGTGGTACATGGATCGCAATTCATCGGTCGACATGGAAACCAGACGTTCGGACGCGTTCCGCGTCTTTGAAAATTTGTCCGTAGCGAGCAGACCTATCCTTTTTCGTCGGTATGCCACACCCGGGCCTGTCAAGCCGAAACGACGCCCAATTTCCTCGTCGGAAAGTCCCTGCTCGCAAAATCCCTTGAGGACATCATCCGTCAATAGCTTTCTCAGCCCCTTTTTCTTGCCCGTGTACGCAACACGGACATCAGAGCGACCAACGCTCTTGGGGTTTGTGGGAATGCCGTATTTCCTCAAGAGCTTAAAAACGGCGTCCTCAGTCACTCCGACCAACGAACCTATCTCCCGGCACCGAAGACCGTGTGTGGAGTACAGCTGCCTAAGACTCTCTTCATCGAGTTTGTCAAACGAATAGTTCATGATAGGTAATATAGCATTTGGAGATGCTACTGTCAATAGTTCTTTTCCCTATTTCCCAAATGCATATGTTTGCGCTAACGACCCTATAAGTAGACAAAAAAGAGTCGGGGACGAATCCCCGACTCTCTAATCTGCAACTCGACTGCTACTAGCGAGCAATCTTCACGCGGCACAGCGCCAGCGGGTTGTAGCAACCAATCCCAAGGTGTTCGAAAATGCTGAACCCTATCCTTCTTGCCCGGGGATCGTCTGCGCTCAGAACTGTGAGTTCTGTACGGACGGGAATACGCCCGAAGAACTCCGGCTCCGCGCACACGTAGGCGTACCCACGCGCGACCTTACGAGAGACGATGACCTGCGCGCCCCAGAGGGTGGCGAGCATGCCGCTCTTCAGCAGCGTGGCCTGGCTCTCGAGGTCGAGGACATCGCGGCCCCACTTCCTCAGGTCGGCGAAGTCCAGCGCGTTCATGAACACGCGGGCGACCCTGAGGTCGTGCGTCTCGATGCGCGCGTAGGCGTCGATGAGGTTGGAGGGGGTGAGCGGCGCCACGGCGTTGACCTGGGCGTTGGTGTAGCTGCTGTCCAGGTTGTCGAAACCGTTCGCAGCGACGGCGTCCATGACGTCGAAGATGCGTCCGTCCTCAGCGGCCTGGATCTGCGCCTTGCCGAGGTCCTGGGCGCGCTCGATGATGTCGAAGCGGCGCTCCTTGACCTGGGTCAGCGGGATCTCAGGGTTCGAGGCGAGCTCGAAGAGCGGGAAGGTCACCCTGCGGCCCTTGACCACGGCCAGGATGTTCTCGCCCTCTTCGCCGACCACGAATGCGGTGACGTTGGGGTCCTTGTCGTAGATGGGCAGTGCGCCATCCGGGAGCTGCTCGACCAGGAATGCCTTCCTGGCGACCGACGTGTAGTCTCTCCGCAGACGGAGAGGCTGGATCATCGACGCAGCGATCTTCGCACGGCCGGAGGCCGTCTTCAGATACTCGTTGATGATTTGCTGCTTGACCTCGTTGCTGATAGTGTCAGGCATGTTCCTTCCTCCTGTGTGTCACCCGATCCCCACGAGGGGCGGGATAGTGGTCTTTTCCTCTCCGCCCCTAGATGCGCATCTGGACGGCCATGAACGGATCCGACGTCGACGGGGCGATCAGGCAGATGCCCACGACGACGCTGCCGCCGGACTCCCTCGTCAGCAGGCCGTTCGGGGACACGTACAGCCGGTCGCCAGCCAGATATGTCTGCGCGGCGGCCGCCTCGGTGTGCGTCTCGTACAGGTCGGTCGTGAACACCGAACTCGCACCGTGCAGGTACGGGCACTTGCCGCTGGCCACGCCCGAGCTGGACTCGAACGGGTAGCCGACGGCGTTGTTCAGCACGACCCCGATCACGTCGTAGTCGGCTTTCGCCGCCTTGACGGCCACGCCGCTGTCGCCGACGGACACGACCGATCCCGCCAGCAGACCCTTCGGGGTGTCGGCGCTGAGGCGCGTGTTGGCCATCGCCTGGGCGTTGGTGGCGGGGCGGTTGTCCTGGGTGAGGTCATCCTCGTTCAGGTTCATCAGCGTGTTGAGGTTCCCGCGAGACAGGACGTTCATGCCTCTGTCAGGGACGATCCCACTTGCTTCTCCGATCATGCGAAGCCTCCTGTTTTTTCACCCAATCCCCAACCCGGGGCGGGTAGTCGTTCACATGCGCCCCCTCGCGGGGGCGCGGAGTTCCCTCTACTGCTGGAAGAGGTGGTTGATGTCCGGCGGCGTCCCGGCCATCAGGACCGAGTCCAGGTCGGCCGCGGCGCCCTCGCTGGCCTGCTTCCTCACCAGGCCGCTGAGCTTCGACGCGCCCTTCTTGTCCGCCGAGGCGGTCACGTTCGAGAAGATCTGGCTGAGGATGTCGTCGCTGGCGTCCTTGCCCTCGTCCTCGTCCTCGCCGAAGGAGATGTCCATCTCGTCGTCGTCCTTCTTCTCCTCCTTCTTCTCTTCCTTCTCCTCCTTCTTCCCGTCGCCCTCGTCGTCCTTGCCGTCGTCGCCCGTCATCGGGCACTCGTCGGTGCCGCCGCGCGGGCCGGTGCCGTCGGGTATACCGGGACCCTTCTTCGATCCGGCGGTCTTCTCGGCAGTCTCCTCATCGGCGGCCTCGGACTCCTTCGGCTCCTCCTCCTCCGACGCGTTGCTGATGTTCATCTCCGGGTCGTTGGTGTTGATGGAGGACACGCCCTTCTTGGCGGCTTCCTTCACGATCTCCTGCGCCAGTTCCATGGCCATCGAGGCGAGCTTCTTCTGCAGGAACGGGGGAAGTTCCTCCTTCTCCTTTTCCTCCTTCTTCGCCTCCTTGTCGTCGGACGCCTCCGCCTCGGCGGGGGCCTCGGCGGCTGCCTCGGCGGGGGCCTCGGCGGCTGCCTCGTCGGGGGCCTCGGCGGCCTCCTCCGCGTCATCGGCGGACTTCTCGGCGGCGGCGGCGATCTCGCGGGCCAGCTTCTCCTGGCGGGCGAGCGTGCCGTTCAGGCAGTCGTCGGGCATGTGCATGAACGCGGCCGACTGGGCCTCGATGTCCTTCTTCGAGGCGCCGGGGAGCGCGCGCTGTGACGCGACGATGGCCCGCACGGCCTTTTCCTCGAGCCTGCGGACGTTCGCGATCGCCTCGGCGGCGTCCTTCTCGGTGTCGCCGGCGTACTTGTGCTTGTCGATGAGGGGCGCGTGGCCGGTCTCCTCGCGCTTGCTGTCGTCCGCGGCCGGGTTCTTCGTGTTCGGGTCCTCGGCCCAGGCGGAGGGGTCGCCCTTGGCGTACTCCTCGCGGGACGGATCGTTCCTCTCGTGATCCGTGTCGTTCATGTCGTAGACATCGTTGTCGATGCCGGAGCCCTTGGACTCCTTGGTTGCGCCGCGGCCCTGCACCGTGAGATCCTCGGCGACGCGGGTAGTCAGTCGTTGCCTCATGCTGTTCCTCCTGTGTCCTGTAGGAAGTCTCCCTCACGGGGGGACCGGACCATGTACATTCGACACTAATTTTCCTACATGAATAGATTATTAGAATTGCGCCGCCGGATTCTATCCGCCGGTCGACGGATTCCGCACCTTGTTCAGGATCCCCGCCCACTTCAGGAGCTTCCTCGACTCCGATTTGGATGGCCTCCTGCCCGTTTCCACTATGATTTCGGTGAAGAACCGCCGCGCGTCGCCGTCGGACGCCAGGCGCACCTTGCTGAGCGCCCTGACCGCGTCGGGCCCGACAGGCTCCCTTGAGAGCTTTCCGTCCACGTACCACAGGATTCCGAGCACGTCGTCCCTCGAGTACCCGTAGCGGGCCATGCGCCCCCAGTCCCGCAGGTTGGACATGATGAGCATGGCGTTCGCGAGCCTCTCGCCTATCTCGCCCGACGCCTCCCTGAGCATCCTGGGGAACGAGGCCTCCTTGACGAGGTCGTCGTTCGAGGCGAGGTCGGACTCCGCCGGCCTCTGGTCGGGCCTCGTGGCCGACTGGGCGCCGCCCTCCATGAGGTCGTGCCTTATCTCGTTGAGGACCGTGCGCTTGAGCATGTCCTTCACTTCCTTGGCGGTCGCGTCCTGCGGGGGCTCCTCGACCTGCGGCTGCGGGGGCTGGTCGGGCGCCCCTCCCGGGGCCGCTCCGCCCAGTCCGGCGGCGTCCCCGCCGGGGGCCGCGCCCTCCGCGGGCGGCGGCGCGTCCTCGCCGAGCGGCTTCTCCGCGTCGGCGGGGGCCTCCGGGAAGCGCGTGTCGTCCGTCGGCGCGGGGGGCGCGTCGGCGGGCGGCGCCTCGGGCGCCGGGGCCGGGGCCGGATCCTGCGCCTCGATCTCGGTGACTATCTCGTTGGCCGCCTGCTCGGCGGCGGCCTTCACGTACATGCCGTCCGTCTTCACGAACTCCGGCACGGCGAATGCCTTGGTGAACTTCTCGGACAGGTCGAAGTCCGGCTCCACGAGGTTGCGGAGCACGGCCCCGCCGAAGGCGGGCTTGCGGACCCAGCTCGCGTCGATGAACCTGCAGCTCTCGGGGTCCTCCACGCGCCCGCACAGCTCCGCGACGATGCGCCTGACACCGTTGGGGTCGTAGAAGAAGTTCCGCTTGAAGAAGCGCACGTGCTTGCAGGCCTTCGACTCGTCCTCGGCGATCTGCCCGCACTGGCTGCACTGCGAGTATTTTATCAGGCAGCCCATGCTGGTGGCGTTGTACTCGCCTGAGGTGATCTTGTTGATCAGATCCTCGTGCTTGCGGTTCGTGGCGATGAGGATGTCGACGTAGAGCGTAGTGAGGTCCTTGCCGTCCTTGTCCTTCACGAAGGGCACCTCACGCAAAGCGACGTCTATGACCTTGCCCTTAGCGAGCTCGGGTATCTGCACGTGTTCACAGTTATGCACCGCCACACCCTCGGCGATGTACGAATTATCGCCCTCGACCTCGATGTTATGCACGGTGAAGGAACCTTCGACAGGCCCCACTCCTTCGATTTTGGACAGAAGCCACGACCCGTCATCATTGGAGAATTTGTACGTGAACCTGTTGTCCCTCTTGCCGAACATCAACGAGGAAGAATCACCCGCGGCGGCATCCAGGGCCTTGGAATCGCGACAGGAGTACCTAATCATGTACCCGGGACGGGATTTCTTTCCTGTCTCCGGATCCGTATACACATCATACCCATCGACAACATTGCACTCAGCGTATCGACCCAAGACACCCGTTTCCTTGTAGGTCGGCAACAGCCCCAAACGCCATGAAATCCACATGAATTGCTGCACAAGCTGGCGCGACTTCAACTCCATGATGTACCCGCGAGACTTGAGCACCCCGCACCCATCACCGGAAATGCAGGATCTCAAAATCCTCGTTTGCAAACCCTTCGGAAGCCACATGGCCTCCTCAGGTAGCTTTTTGGCCCACGCATACTCGCCGCACCATTTCTTGAAGAAATCAGCCACGACCTTATTGCTAACACACAACGTGTAACTTCCGCTGTGCGTCTCACGCACGCGAGGCGAACACCCGGTCCTGAAGCCCTCCCCGAACTCTTTTTCCAACAGATCCTTCAGCATCACGGCGACGTCGTACTCGTCATTTCCAAGGGCAAAGCAAACCCCGGACTCCTCGTCGGAGGAGTTGTTCGTCCGCATGTAGAAACCCTCGGCGAGGAACCAACCTATTAGAGTCGCGCGATTCTCGTTGACCTCCTCGTTCGGCACCTCAAGATCTGAGACAGGATGCGTCAGAAAATCGCGATCAGGGTCAATGCAGCCCGCGTCCTTCCAAGATCCGGATATCCCACATGGAAAGCTTTCCCCAGCGGCTTTGTGCACGCCCACCGAAAAACCAAGCCACTTATCGAGGCGGCAGAAGTCCTTGTCCTTGTCAAAGCGGTTCGGCCGGCCTGTCTTGGGACACGTCTTCCGTGCGCTGTACACCCAAAATGGGTGGTTAGCAGTAACGAAAAGGCTCCTCGACATAATCGCGCGCGACTTGATTTCCACCAAATCATTTGCCTCATGCACAAATGTTCTCAACACGGCTGCTGGCTTTCCAAGCCTGTTGATCACCTTGTCACCGACTTGTATCTCATCTATTGGCTTGTACGTTCCATCGGACATTAGCACGCGCGTACCAGCCGTGAAACAGTAGTTGTTCGCGCCCAAGAAGGACTTGTAGCAGGCGCGGAGCATGTCGCGCTCCCACGAGTCCCCGTTGTTGTTCACGAAGACGGAGTACTCGGGCTTGATCAGGTAGTTGGACTTGGGATCCTCGGGGTCGGCGCGGTCGGTGTCGACGGAGGCGATGATGGTCACGTGGCTGAGCAGCCACTGCGACGGGTCATAGGTGGCGATGACATTCTTGGCCACCTTGATCCTTCCCGCCGGGACCACCTTGTCGACCCACTTGCCGGGGTCGACCATCGCCGTCGTGACGGCAGCGTGTCCGTATTTCAACATCGCCATACGCTACTTCCCCTTGCGCATCCTGTCCCATGCCGCCTGCGGCATGGCCTTGAGGCCATGGTCGTTGGCGTATTCGACGAGTTCCTCGTGCCATTTCCCCGGGTTTCGGCCGAGGAAGCCGCTCTCGGACATGTCGTCCACCTCGTCGTCCCACCACTGTATGATGGAGTTGCCGGTCTTCTTGTCGTCCAGCCCAACGAATTTGCGGTCGCGCTCGAACCACTTGTCGAAGGTGGTGTTGTAGGTGTCCCATTTCTGGGGGCCGGCGGCCGCGTACACCCTCCTCACGGCGCCGCGCAGGAACGCGTCGGAGCAGCGGGAGGCGTATTTGGGGTAGATCTCCTGGTAGGCGCGGGCGTCGTTCATCCCCTCGCCCATGCAGGAGAGGACGTCGGAGGCGAGGTCGCCCACGACATCGGAGGCGAACTTCCTCGCTATGGCGGAGGCCATCCCCGCCAGTTCGTCTGACGCGCTCCTCATCGACAGGCCGCGCAGGTTCTGCTTGAGCGTGCCGTACGAGTCGCCCGACCGCCCCTTGTCGTAGCTGTCGTACCCCGAGTCGCCCGTGAGCGCGGTCTGGCCCGTGAACCTCGTCACGAGTATGAGATCCTCCGGGGCCAGCCTCTGGTTGCCGCCCACCGGGAACTCGACATCGACCTTCTGTATGCCGGGGTGCACCTCGGTGACCACCCCCACGTAGGGGGACACGTGCGCCTCGCCTATGTACCAGCGCACCTGGTCGCCGGGCCTGAGGGCCTCGGGCGCCGCCGACGGGTTCGGGAAAAGTCCCGGCATCTTGAAACCCCCTATGGGCTAGTCCCTCTTGACGGGGTACGGCAGCGACGCGGCGGTCTTGCCGACCACCCCGGCCACCTGCGTGGTCAGGTCGGTGTCGTACTCCTTCATGTACGGCTCGTCGGCGTCCTTCTCCGGCGCGCCGGCGTGGAAGGCCTTGCGCATGAAGTCCTCGTCGGGATCCGACTGCAGGACGGCCGCGTCCTTCTCGCCGCTCAGGTAGTCGGACACGCAGTCCAGCTGGAAGGCGATGCGGAACAGGTCGAGATCCTCCTTGTCGCGCGCCTCCTTCTCGACCATCTCGGCGATCTCGTCGATGGCGCCGACGACCGAGGCCTCAGCCGTCTCCGGCTCTTCCTTGGACTTTTCGGACTCCTTTGACTCGTCCTCCCCGGGCTCCTCGGGCTCCTTCCCGGACTCCTTCTTCGACATCTGGCACTCGTCGGTGCCGCCGAACGGGCCGGTGCCGTCGGGGACCCCGGGACCCTTCTTGGATCCGGCGAACTTCTCGCAGGCCTCGACGTCGTCCCCGTCGCCTTCGTCGTCGAGCAGTACCTTCAGAGCGTCCAGCTTCTTGCTGAGACTCGCTGCCTCCTTGCGGAGAGCTTCCTTGTCCATCATGGCCTCCTTGGGGGGTGCCGCCTCCTGCGGCGCCTTGCCCTTGGGTTGACCGCCACCGGCGCCTCCGCTGGTGACGGGTATTGATTCGATAAGGGTGTCTATGTCGGCCGCCTCCGCATCGTCGGAGGCCTCCTTCGACTTTTTGCCGCCGCCCTTCATGACATCCAGGATGAGCGCCTGGGTGCTGGCGCCGACGCGGTTCTGGTACATGCCGTCGCCCATGGACCACACGGCCTTCATCATGGCGTCCTGCATCGCCGCGTCGCTGTCGTACTTCTCCAGCAGCGGGTCGATTCTGGACTTGGCCTCCTTGGCGATCTTGCGGATGTCATCGTCCGTCAGGTCGGCCTCGGTGCGCGGCATGATGACGGCGTCCTGCGGAAGGTCGCCTCTCGGCACCCTCTCCTGGACGATGGTCTTGCCGTTCTCGTTGCGGAAGTAGCCCCGCGCGTTGCTGCGCACGTCGGGGTGCCGCTCGAGCACGCCCTCCAGCTTCTTCTCGGCGGGCTTGACCTCTTTCTTTTTCTTGGCTTTCTTGTCGGCCATAGTCGATCCTCGGCGCGCGGGGCGCGGCAGTCACGGTGTTCGACAACGCCACCGTATTAACAGAAAATTAGAGTTTCCGGGATCACTCGTCGTTCGGGCCGGCGAGAAAGCCGTCCAAAACCCTCTCGCGCGACGCGAACCTGGCGCTCTCGTAGAACTTGTACGTGGCGGCCTCCTCCATCTTGTTCTTGAAGACCTCCAGCCTCCCCCTGAGGGCCATCGCCTCCTTCTGCATCTCCACGAGCGGCTCGAGGAACTCCTCCCCGTAGTACTGCATCTGCACCTTGTCCGTGCTCGTGAAGTCGCTGAGGGACTTGATGACGTCCTCCATGATCGATATCTGCCTGGTGAGCTCGCGCGGCACTTTGTTTTTCGCCATGTTGCTACGCCCCTCTCGTCTGCGGTTTCCGCTCGTTTATCCTGCCGGTGCCCCTGTATTCCTGCATATACCCGCGCATCAGCGGCTTGCGGGTGTCCGGGTTCCACTTCCGCCTGTGCGAGGGCTTGCGCCTCGGCGCCTTGATGTCGGGGGCGGCGGTCGTCCTGTGCTCCTCCGTCTGGCCCGTGGTTCGCGGGGCACCCGGCCCCCCGGGGGCCTCGACGGGGTCCCCGTCCCCCCGCGCCGGGTTTTCGGCATCAGGCTCCTCGATCGGATCCCCGTTGATGTCCACCTTGTTCCGGAGGGCCTTCCTCCGGGGCTCCATCTCGGCGGCCGACCGCCTGAGGTAGTCGGAGACGCGGCTACGCATTCCTCCTCCTGATCTTTCCGCCGGTTTTGGGGTTGGCCTTCATCTTGTCGATCACCATATCCAGCTTCGAGGGGTCGGCCGTGAGCGTCCGTATGACGCTGTTCAGGGCCGCCTGCCTCTTCGGCGTCAGCCCCGCCGACGAGAACCTCCCCATCGGGCCGCCGAGCCCGCCCATGCCGCCCATGCCGCCCTCCTGGCCCGGCTGCGGCGGCACCTCGCTGAGATCCAGGTACTGCGCGATCCTCTGGAGGACGTCGTACCTCTCGACGGCGGCGTTGCCCGCGGCCTGGTAGACGCCCACCATGAACTGGTTGAAGGCGGGGTCGTTCGTGGTGAACAGGTCGGCCTCGACCTTGCGGCGGGTCGATATCGGGTCGATGTTCATCATCTCGAGGATGATGTCCACGGACACGCTGCCCTTGTTGAACAGCTGCATGGCCTGGTCGAAGAAGCTGTCGTTGTCCCTGATGGCCAGCCGCGTGAAGCTGAGCCGCGGGTACAGCAGGCGCTCGCGGCCGTACTTGTCCTTCTCGACGAAGCCCTTCTTCTTGGCGACGGGCTTGAACAGGTAGTTCTCGACGTACTCCTGCAGGGTCTCCCGGAAGAGGAGGTACTGCGTGTTGAGGATCTCGAGGGTCAGCCTGTTGCCCTGGTAGGTGGACTCGCCGGTCATCAGCTCGCGCGTGACGCCGAGCCCCGCGAACAGGGCGTTCTCGCACTGCTCGTACTCGGCCGTCAGGTTCATGAGCCTGCCGTCCGACCCCTGCTCCTCCCAATGTATCTCGTAGTTGGCGATGATCGAGTAGTCGGGGTCGACCAGCGCGAGGTCCACCTGCTCCCGGAGGTCGTTCACGTCGGCCTCGGAGAGGTTCGGGGACCACACGATCCGGAACGGGGTCATGTGGCGGCTGGCGATGGACGTCTGCGCCTGGCGCAGCTTGTCCCAGAACAGCAGGGTGTTGACGCAGCGCTCGAGGATGGACACGCCGTACGTCTGGTAGGGGCTCTTCTGGTTGCACATGTGGTACACGTGCGAGCCGCTGTAGGGGTCGGTGTCCAGCGGTATGGCGCCGTTGTCCTGCAGCTTGTCGAGGATCTCGGGGGGCACGTCCGGCTTCGGGCCGAGCGGCTGCCTGCCGTCCTGCGTGAAGACGAAGTCGCTCTCCTGGGAGCGCAGTATCGCCTTGCGCGTCTCGGTGTCGGGCACGAACTCGATGTACGGCTCGTCCGAGAGCACCACCCTCTTGACCGTCACCTGGTCGGGCGGGAGGACGTAGAGCCGCTTCCAGCCCCTGTAGTTGGGGTCGCGGTCGATGACCCCGAATTCCTTGAAGAGCCTCTCGGACTCGAGGCGCCCCTTCTCCTTCAGCTCCCCGATGACGTCCTCGTTGTCGCTCTCGTAGGGGTTGTCCTCCTCAGCATACACAAAACAATTCCCGAGGAGATTCTTCTCGTGGCTGATATCGAGCAGGCTCTTGAACAGCTTGACCTCCTCGCACATCTCCTCGAAGAAGTCGAACATGTAGTCGATCTGCTCCTGGTTGGAGCCCTTGGGCTTCTCCAGGCGGATCTTCGACATGGGCATCATCGTGTGGAGGTCGATGGCCCTGCCCACGTACTCGTTCTGCTCGTAGAAGTGGCGGTACCAGGCCCTGCGCTCGCGGAGGTTCTGGGGCTTCTCGAGGAAGTCGGTCGACAGCTGCGGCGAGTAGAAGTTGCCGTACTGCGACATCGCGGTGCCGCCGGTGCCGTAGGCGTCGAACGCGGCCCTGCTGTGGAACCCGAAGGTCGTCGTGGCGTACTTGCGCACGGCGCGGGCCTGCCTCTCGCGGGCCGTCAGCTTGGTCGAGGCCTCCACCGAATCCGTCTCGGTGACCTTAATGGCCTTGTTCGCGGCCGTCTTGACCACCCTCGTGCGCGGTCGCTTCTTGTTAGCCATGGCTTAGTTGCCCTCCTCCGCCAGTTCCTCGAAGTCGTACCCGGCGGCGGCCGAAACCCGGTTGGCGATTATGGCGCGGGCCCCGTTCGCGGCCGCGGCATCCTTCATCAGCGACCGTGAAAGGGTCTGGTAGTCGTCCAGGCCGACCGTGTTGCCGTCGGCCCTCGCGACCTCCTCGTGGTAGAGCCTCTTCACCTCGTTGCTCATCTCGGAGCACATCCCGCCGAGCTTCTGGAGGTCAGCCGCGACCCTCTTCTGGAGGCTTTGTATCTCGTCGCGCTTCCTGGTCAGGTTCATTCTCGTCGCCCTCCGTGTCATCTCGATGTATATCCTTGAGGCGCCTCATGATGCGGCTGATCATGCCCCTGAGGGGCGACCTCTTCCGCCACTCCTTGAAGGCGCCCACGTTCCCGTAGTTGGCGGTCATCCACTCGCCGCCCGACTGGGGGTACCGCCGCTCGTAGTAGCCCACCCACGGCTGCAGTTCCTCGTTCCCAAGCTCTCCCGGCATGGATCTCCCCCAAGGTGGTTCCGATGCCATGCTCGCGCTAATAGTAGTTTATTAGGTCCCGCCGGCTTCGCTCGCCTCGGACGCCGCCGACTCCCCCTGGCTCCAGGAGACTTGGATAGGGCCGAGGTGGTCGTCGAGCACCCTCCGTATCAGTTCCGAAACGGAGATTCCGATCTTCCTGGCCTCCTTGGTCAGTTCCTCTATCTGCCTCTCGGTCAGGTGCACCAGCTTCGCCTTCATGCCCCCTCCTATATCATCTGCATATCCATCGGATATAGGAAATTCACATGAAGAGATCATTCGAGGCTTGACGGCGGCGTTGTAAAAACGTATATTATGATTGGAGGGCGCCATGATAGCTTTGGTGAAAGACGGATGGAACGCCCTGTGTCCAGCGCCGAACCGTTGGTATGTGGCAATGGAGTGCTACAAGCCACATTTCTGGTCGAAACCCGGCTGCTACGTGGTCTTGGCCACGGACTACGAGTTCGACATGCATCACTTCTCGGACGTGGACGGTGGCTGGGTCGTGCGCCTGGGGAGAGTGGTGGCGCCCTACGAGCGCCACTATCAGCATGGCGAACATGATCGGTTGAAAGCCCTGCTTGAGGCGATGCCGCCAGAGGACGTGGTCAAGGTGGCCCGGGACCACGAATACGACGCGAGTCACATCAGGCAGTTCGCCGTGGAGGCCGCGGAGAGGCGCGGTTTCGGGGATCTCATGCGTGAGGCCGGCATATGGCCGCGCCGGGTCGAATGGGTCGTAGGCAGAGAGATATCGAGCATATTCCGGCGGAAGATCCCGTACATCGCGGACAAGAGGCTCGAATACTACGCGCGCCGCAGGATCGCGATGAATCACGGGTCGATGTGGCTACCGCCTATCAACCAAGCGCTAAACGCGTCCAGGGGCCTCACGACAAGGGAAACGAGGCGGCGCGACAGCTGGACAGCGGACAACGTCGAACTCTACGAGCGCAAAGCCGTCAGGCGCGCCTTCCGATTGGGCCATTTCACCGGTTACAGGGCCTCGATCTCGGACGACTTGGGGTTCTGAAACGCGTTTGACAAGAGGATTCCACATACGCGCTCCAAGCCATAACCAACTTTTTTCAAAAAACTGTTGACAGAGGCTTTTGAAAAAAGTATATTAGACTGTGAGAGGAAGTGGGAGGCAATCAACCGAGAAGGAGGACTTCCCATGAGAAAGACGGCACTCGCAGTCATCGCGCTGGTTGGCATGGCCCTGGCGCAGCCGAACCCGATGATCCCGACGGACGGGCTCCTTGCCCGGTACGACTTCACGAACGGGAGCCTCGAGGACGGTTCCGGCAACGGACGGACGCTCGAGAACTTCGCGGGTACATCAAATCTGCCGGAACTCACGGCCGACCGCGACCTTTCCCCGAACAGCGCATATCATTGGAAGGGATCGATTTCGGATCCTTGGATGACAGACGATGCGGGGATGCCCGCGGGCTCGGCGGATCGGTCAATCTGCGCGTGGGTATCACTCGTTTCCTGGGATTCGTGCCAATACATTGTTTCGTGGGGACTCACCCGGTGGGGTGAGCCAAAGGATGGGTCGTTCAGCCTTGCGTTCCTCTACGACTCCATCGCAGTCCTGCAAGGCGACACGCGCCTCGGGGGCGTGAGGGTTGCCCATTCGGAGATACCCGCGGACGGATCATATGACGAGCCTTGGGCGCACGTCGCCGTGACCATCGAGGGCACCACGGCCAAGTTCTTCATCGGCGGGTCGTTGAAGGGGACGGTGACCATACCCGAACTGGCGACGGCCACGGACAACACCAAGCTGATGGTCGGGGGTTCCTTGGGGCACAACATCGACGCCAAAATGGACGAGATTCTAATCTACGACCGCGCCCTTACCGACAACGAGGTGCTGAACGTCTACGAGCCGCAGGTAGGCATATCGAAGTCTGCCTCAAGGATCGTCCATATGACTCCGGCGCGATCAGTCGCCGGATACTACGACTTGAGCGGGCGTCGCATGGCACGTCGGCCGGACGGCGAATTCGCCGTGCGCTACTTGCGCAGATAGTCGCCTTTGCCGCGCGGTGAACGGGGGTGGGCATCACTGCCCTCCCCCTCTGTTATGCCTGGACGTAACTGATGTAGAGCCTGCCCGTCAAATTCGCCAATCTGCCGACAACCTCCGGGAAGAACACCACGTCGAGATCCCACTCGCCGTTGTACATGCGCTCAAGGTTGCTCCCCGCGCTCGTGTCGAACGGCAGGCGTGTCTGCTTCACCAAGCGAGGATAGACCGCAGCCTTCCACGTCGCGGCGGAGATGTAGCCGCCACACAGCGTCTGCTGCGTGACGTTGAGGATGTTGAAGTTCTCCGTCACGTTCTCGTAGGGATACCACAGGACGAAGGAGCGGTAGTCTCCGGATTTCGGCCCGTACCCCCTCCAATTGACCTTCGGGATATACACCGCCAGATTGCCCTCGACGCTGTATATCCTGGGGAAGTCGGGGTGCGTGTCGATGAGGTTGCCCTCCACGTGCACGATGAAGTTCTCGTCCCCGAAGCGCGATCCCGGCATCCAGTTGATGACCGACCCGCCGTCGCGGTTTCGGAAGTACGGGGACTCGAACGTGTACGACTGTATGACGTCATCCGCGTTGATGTGGATAGGGGTTGGGTCATAGGCATACCCCGTCCACTCGACCTTCAGCGTGCCGAGCGTGCACACGTTCACATGTTTGAAGGCGTACCGCTTCTTGGACTCCTCCGTGATCTCGTCGATGTAGAGGTCGTTCTCCGTGGACCCCACGAGGTCGGTGATCTCGTCCTCCCTGAACGTGAGGGTGTCGTGCCCGAACCAACCTTTTAGAGGCGGGGTGGTATCCGTCATCACCTCGTAATACTCTTTCGCCCCCGTGACCCCGGCATAGTCAAGCTTGTTCTCGTTGTTGAGGTACACGCGCTCGGTGATTGTGAACTTCTTGTCACGGAGGATGACCTCGTTGTTGTGGAAGTTCAACTGGTCGTTGTCTACCACCACCACGTTCACCGGCGTGACGATGTCCGTGTCCCCGGACGGCGCCTCCGCCCCCACGAATCGAAGCGACTCGACCGACAGCTCGCCGTTCACGTAGCCCCGGCCCTCGATGTACAGGGGGTAGTCTGTGTCGATGTTCGTCGTGTCGCCCGCGGCCAAATACGGCACGATGATGCCGCGCTGCGCCTTCACGTCCCCGCGAACGTCCAGCGTCGCCTGGCCCGTCGAGCCGATGCCGCCGCTGAAGTCGATCACGAATGTGCTCAGCGGAGTGTTCGTCGTCCTGCGGTCGTAGAGGTGTATGCCGACGGGGTCGCTGGAACTTCCGGCGGTGCCTCCGAACCGCACATACATGGGTGCCCGCGCCGCCGCGTTCCTGAGGTACACGTCGCCGACCTTGTTGCCGTCCGACGCCTCGGACTCCGCCACCAGCGGGTTGCCCTGTATGCCGCCCCTCACGAAGCACTTGATCCTGGGGTCGCTGTTCGGGTTGCTGCCGGCCATCCCGTCCAGGGTCGTCCTGGCGTCCTGACCCACCGCCAACGTCTCGCCGAACGTGCCGTCGCGGTCGACTATGATGTCGTTGTCGACGAGCAGGCGCCCCACCCTGGCGAAGTTGAACCTCAGCTGGTCCGCGAACAGCGTGCCGTAGATGTAGACGTCGTCACGGCAGATGACGTTCGGGGAGAACACGACCCGGTTGAGGTTGCCGCCGACGGAGTTGAAGAACACGTCCCCGTTGAACAGCCACGCGTCCGCGCCCTCGCCGAGGTCCAGCTTGGCGAAGCGGATGCCGCTGACGTCGCCGCCGTAGGTCCCCGACCCGTAGTAGTGGTACTTCGTGAACGGTATGTCCAGCGTGGCCAGGAGGGCCCTGCTGACGCTCACGGACTCTATCGAGCGGATCTCCGCGTTCACGGGATCCTCGGGCATCTCCTTGATGATGATGCTGCCGTGGCTGTCGTCGATGGCCCCCGTGTAGCCCGCACCGGTGAACCCGTAGACGTTCTCCACGACCTGGACGCCGAAGGCCTCGCCGATGCCCGTGGACACCGTGTAGGGGTCCGTCAGCGAGCCGGTCGTCCCCCGGTAGTCCGTGTACACGAACTGCCTGTAGAGGCCCGTGGGGGCTCCCCAGCCCGTGTTGTATATGATGTCGTCCCTGACCTCCTCGGCGCCGTCCAGGGCGCTCTGCGTGACTGTCACGGCGCCCGTGACGTGTCCGCCGTCCTCCTTGAGGATGTCGTAGGAGACCGTGTCCCCGGCCTGCAGGTAGTCGTAGCCGCCCGGCAGGGCGAGGAAGCTGTAGTCGGAGTGGTACGCCTCGCGCAGGCCCGCGCCGTAGAGGGTCTTGATGATCCTGTCGAACTCCGGCCCGAGGTCGCCGATGGTGAACATGCGGCGCCCGAGAAGGTCGTAGCACTCGTACTGCCCCGCCACGCCCGTGTAGCCGTAGCCGGAGATCCCCGACTCCCCGACGACCGCGACCCCGCGCTTCACAAGCACGGCCGACACGGCCCCGGTGACCCCGAAGGCGCCCGTCGCCCCGAAGACGGCGGGGTTGAGCTCGCTCAGCTCGGCGGGGACCACCCATGTGCGGCCCCCCACGCTCGCGTCGAACCTGGCGTCCCCTTCGGCGATGAAGTCGCCGCGCACGCGCGCGGAGTCGTTCACGTCGAGCACGATGTTGCTACCGCTGAGGCCGTACGAGTCCTTCGGCGGCTCCCACCCCGGCTCCATGGTGTTGAGGCCCACGCGGCCCATGTGGTCCACCGACACGTAGTTCCGGGGCAGGCCCGTCTCACGCGCCCTGACAAGCGCCGCGTAGGCGCCGGTCTCGCCGTCCTCCATGACCACCTCGACGCCGACGGTGCCGCTCTCGCCACGCGCGTAGACGCTGACGTTGTGGCGGTACTCCCTGGCGCCGGTCGAGCCGGCCATGCCGGTGTAGCCGCGGTCGTAGCCCACGTAGACGCTGCCGGCGGACAGCTCCGAGGAGACTATCTCGCCGTCGTGCAGCATCTCCGGGCCCGTCTCGTAGGTGACGAGGCCCGTCGCGTGGCCCGCCATGAGCGAGCCGACCATGAACTTGCCGTCCTGGTCGACGACCCTGGGGGTCACCGACTCGGAGTTGAGGGCCTCGGTCCCGAGGCCCTGGTTCAGCCCGGTCGCGAAGGCGCCCTCGTCGACGACGGCCCCCGGGAACCTGCCGTCGAACCCGGTGAGGCCGAGCTGATCGACATCCCGCTGCGTGTAGCCGCCGTGCTCCGTCCTCCAGGACAGCTCGTCGACGCTCTTTACCCGCTTGTCGTAGGTCGAGAGCAGGTCGACGATGTCGGCGTCCGCGATGTTGTCGCTGAAGGCGTGCCTGTAGATGACCGCGATGGGCACCTTGTAATCGTTGTCGGTCGGGTCGGTGTCGTCGGGGGACACGCCGCCGAGGAACTCGGTGTGCGTGAATATGTTCCCGTTGATCGGGTCCGTCCAGCCCTCGCGGACCCGGATGTCGATGACCGCGCGGAGCCTGTTGGCCGTGTCCGTGCCGACCATCGGGCTCTTCATGCTCGTGTCCTTGTAGACATCGAGGTCGGTGCCCGACACCGAGGAGACCTCCTCGAAGTGGAGGTGCACGTAGACGATGTCGATGCGCTCGGCGTCCGGCGTGGTCAGCGCCGGTATGGGCGTGATCGTCTTGTACTTGTCCGTCTCGGTGGCGAGGTCGGGATCGGCGCCGTACATCTGCTGGTTGTACTCGACGTCCCCCGCCAAAAAGACGTAGAAGCCCTTCACGTAGAGCGCCGAGGCGTGGTCGAGGCTGCCCCCGCCCGCGTTGCCGCCCGTCACCGTGAAGTTGCGCACGGTGGTGACCCCGGACTCCTTGACCTTGAAGGCCTCGGCCGTCGACACCGCCGACGCGGCGTACGGGTTGTACGGGGCCGCGACATCCCCCCAGGCGCGCTGGACGCCGCGCCGGGCCTGGTCGAGCAGGCCGATGCCCATGTCGCGCACCTCGTCGTCGAGGAGCGGCCTGTTCCGCTGGGGCCACATGTAGAAGTAGCGCCTGCGCTCGTCGTAGACTATCACGTTCGAATAGTTGCCGGACTTTCCTGCCATTCACGTTCCCCGTTCTAGCGGTGTAACATCGCCCCGCGGCCCCCGAATCTGCTGCCGAACCTGACGCCCCTCTGCGCCCGGAACCTCCCGGACGGCCTGTTGAGCTCGGCCTTCACCCTCTCGGAGTGGCTCCGTATCCTCTGCGCCCGCATGGTCGCGACCCTGCCCGACGAGGCGGCCGTGCTGGTGCTGTATCCCTTGTTGCGGTACTCCACGGCGAGCAGCGCCGCGCGGCCCAAGGAGTCGCTCAGGTCGTTGTGCATCCCCTTGCGTTCGGGTTCGTGGACGCGTATGATGTACTTCGACCTCTGCTCCGCCTGCAACGTCAGCAGCTCCCTCACGAGGACGCTGTCCTTCTCCACCCTGTCGCCGACCATGACGGGGTCGCCCTCCGGGAGGCGAAGCTCGGATCCGACGAAGAGGCTGAGCAGATTCTGGTAGACGTACGAGTTGAGGCCCTCGTGGAAGTTCCTGTACTCGATCTGCTTGATGCCCTTCTTTATGAGCATGGGCTCTATGCTGAACCCGTAGTATTGGTCCATCAGCCCGTGCACGACGAAGAACCTCTTCGTGAACTCCTCGATCCAGTCGGCGATCTCCTGGGGGTCGAAGTACGACAGCTTGATCCTCTGCTCCGCCTCCCGGCCCTCCTCGCCGTCGACGTGGTCGATAACGGGCTCCTGCGCCTCCTCGCCGTCGGCGTCGTCGGATATGTCCTTGTACCGGACGTCCGACGCGTCCACCTCGAGCCTGTCGGTCTGCGCGCCGTGGACTGCCTCCTTCACCCAATGGGCCACGGTTATCGCGGTGCCGTCGTTCTTGAAGCCGACGTCGATGCCCATGAAGTGCGGCACGCGCAGCATGCTGGTGGACTTGTACTTGAGCCCCGGCACCACGCACTGCCTGACGATCTCGGCGTCCTCTATCCACCCGAAGAGCCTGTCCGAGAACTGCGCCCCGAACTCGCCCCGGAACGATATGGGGTTCTGCTTGTACTTGTTGCGGAGGTAGCTGGACGACAGGCTCGGGTCCAGCTCCCAGGACGGGGCCTGGATGACCAAAAGGTCGTCGCAGTCGTCCTCGAACCCGCGCTCGAACTCCTCGTAGAACTTGCCGGACTTCGGCCCCGGGGACGAGATGGCTATGATCTTCCCGTCCGGCTCCCCGGTGACGGGATCCTTGAACTTCGCCACCGACGGGGTGACGGCCTCGTACACCGCCTTGTCGTCGTGACCCGTGCCGGCGCCCTTCTTCTTGCCGCTGCTCTCGTCCGTGAAGAAGAAGGCCATCTCGTCGAGGCCGACGATCATGTTGCCGGGGCCGCGGAGGCCCTTGGCGTTGCAGGGCGCGATGCGGACGTTGATGGACGGCCGCCCGCGCACGCCGTACCGGTCGATGTCCCTCTGCGTGCGGAACTTCAGCCATTGCGACGTGGGCTTGGTCCTGAACTTGCGGAAATACTCCGACCGCTCTATGTGGCCCACGACCATGTTGTAGAGGATGGAGGCAGTCTCGCGGCTGGTCGACAGGCACGTGAACCGGATCTCGTCCTCCGGCATGATGCCGTAGTGCTCCTGCGGGGAGAACTTGTTGAGCAACCTGTACGTCTCGTAGGCGATGATGCAGCTGGTGAGCATGGTCTTCCCGCCCCTCCGACCGACGACCATGATGATGTTCGGGAAGAACTTATCGATGCGGCGGTTGAGGCGCCCCTCGTTGTACAGGTAGTCGGCATACTCGACCTCGTTGAACCTGTACAGCTGCTTCTCGTTGAACTTGTCGTTGATGATGATGTCGCGGTTGGAGCCGCCATCGAGTTCGAGGCCGTAATAGACATTCAGAATGAAGCGCTGGACGGGATAGAGCGGGGGCACCTCGTTCACCCCGAGGGCGAGCCCCCAGGGGGCGGTGATGAACTCGAGCGCGTTCTTGTCAAGAAGCTTGGAGTGCTCGGAGTCCTTCTTCGTCACCATGTTGGCGCATATTTCCGAAAGGCTCATGACCGCTCATTTCTTGCCGTAGTAAATCTTCTCGGCCTTCTTCTCGAAGCCGTCGAAGTCCTTCGCGAGCTGCGTGAAGAAGATGTCCTCGTACTGCGGCGGTATCTTCACCTTGTTGAAGGTCTTGTTTATGACCTGCATGAAGAACTTCAGCACCTGCTGGAAGTTCTCGCTGTGGAAGTCGACCTTCCCAACCGCCTTCTCGCGCTTCATCTTCTCGCGCTCCACCAGCGTGTCGACGAGGTTCTTGAGCATCTTGATGCGCGACAGGGTCGAATCAGAGATGTCCGTCTCCCCGTTCCACACGGCGTTGCGCCACGCCTTAAGGTAAGCCGCCTCCTCGGCTATCTCCTCCATGACAACGTTGAGTATCCCGAGGGTCGAGTCGTCCCTCCGGACGGTTTCCACCAGCTTGTCGTTCGCGGCCGGGTTGGCGAGGGCCTTCTTGATCTCGGAGGCCTCCGGCAGGTTCGCCGCCGCCTGCGCCTCCTCGTCACCCATGGCGTTCACTATCACGGAGGTGGTCGGCATCGGGTTGCAGTTCCCGGAGTCGTGGAGGGTGGGCATCTCTATAATGGGGTCGCCCCCGCCAGCCTCGGCCTCGCGCCCCTCCGGCTCCGGCGCCGGCCCGGACTTCGCCCCGGGATCCCGTTTCCCTACGACGGGGGGCTTTTCCTCCCCGGGGCCTCCCCCGGCCGCGTCCGCGTCGTCGGCGGCGTACCCGTCCATGACCTCGTCAATCTCGTCTGCCATGCTCTTCTCTCCATATGGATGTGCCACCGCTATTTGCCGCCGAACTCCCTCTTGAGGGACTCATACATCATCGACGCGACCTCCCCCTCGTCCTTCACGGACTTGTGCGCCGGACCCGGCTTGAACTTCGACGTGGACAGCGCGCTGTAGAGATCCGATGCCTGGCCCCCGTGGAAGTCGTTGGCGTACCAATAGATGGCGGCCTCGATATCGAAGTCGCCGCCCTCCTCGCCGGGATGCTCCTTCTTCAGGAAGGCGCGCATCTCCTGGGCGGATGGATCCTGCGAGGCGGTCTTCACCTTCTTTCCCCTCCCGCCCTTCTTCTCGCCCTTCTCCGCCGGCACGGCCTTGTCGGCCTCGCGCATGGCGTCGAGGGTCTTGTTGCCGCCGCTACCGTGCACGGTCGAGACATCGTAGGGCTGCTTCATGTCCTCCCGCTCGACATCGGGGTTCTCGTCCTGGAGGACGGCCTTCATGTGCGGCTCGATGTCCTTGCTCGGGTCGCTCTTGGGCTTATCGCCGCCCCCGGACTTCCCCTCGCCCTTCTTCGTTTCCTCATCCGCCCCGAGCTTGGACATGTCGAAGAACGCCTTGTCGAGGTCGACCTCGCCGGCGAACTTCGCGCCCTGCTTCATGCAGCCGCTGCCGACGTTGTTGACGCACCCGCCGCACTTGGACGCCTTCTTCAGCCTGGCGCCCTTCATGATCGGGTAGGTCTCGACGACGCACCGGTCGAGGCAGTTCGCGTCCACCTCGGGCATCTTGTAGAGCAGGCTCTGCACGATGCCGGCCGCCTCGCCGGCGGTCACGAAACTCGCGATCTTCGACTGCACCTTCTTGAGCGAGACGCCGCTTTCCAGCGCCTTCTGGGCCGCCTCGTGGATCTGCGTGCGATCCTCGTGTCCCTTGATATCGCCCGTGTGCCACGACCCCTGCACTCCACCGACCCTCTTCTCGGGACGATACTCGGACGCCGACTTGAACGCGTCCTGCAGGACAGCCAGCAGACTTTCGCCAGCCTGTATCCTCTTCATATACGCATCGGAGGCGTCCCGCGACAGCCTGTTGGCCACGCGGAGGTTGGTAATGTACTTGGCTGCGACCTTCTCGCTGAACTTTCCGTCCATGGGGAGTGGCACACAGCCGGTCGCCCTGGCGACCTTCTCCAGCCTCGTGTCATACTCGCCCTGTGGGTGAGAGTTAACAAGGAAGGACGGATCGGTAGAGGCGCCCTTGATAGCCTGGATGGCCTCTTCGGCTGTCTTGTAGTAGCCAACGTCGATGTAGACGTTGCCCAGGAGCCCCTGCAGGGAGGCAACCTTTCTGAGTTCGTCGCTGTGGGCCTTGATATCACTCGATGAAAACTTGCCCCCCAGGGACTCGACGATGTCCTTGCCCATGCGACCCTTGAGCGTCTCGCCCTGGACGTACGCCAGGATGGGGCGCGCCTTGGCAAACTTGAGATCGGACGCCGTGCGCTCGGCCTTCTCCGCAGCGTTGAGGAGCTGATCCCCCAAGGCCTCTGCGGTCGCCTGGACGTCGATGGGCTTGTCAGCCTCCTTCTCCGGCCCCTCGCCCTTGCTCGGGATGCGGAGAAGGGCATCCCTCAGCGTCTCCTTGTCGGTCACCGACTCGTCGGCGGCCAGCTTTCCCGCCACGCGGAGGTGCTTGGTGTACTCCGCGAAGAGCTCATCGCCGTAAGGCACTTCGGAGACGACCCTCTTGCCGAGTTCCTTGCAATACCCCTCGTGGTGGCTCGAGCAGACCTTGCGGCGCGGCTCGCCCACGACGTACTGCGCCAGGCGCACCCGATTCGGGCCAAGCTTCTCGGCGGCCTCGCGGCAACTGTCGAAGCACGACAGATCCACGTAGACGTTGCCGAGGAGCCCCTGCTCCTCCGCCGCCTCCTTCAAGCGCGGCGCCGCCTCCCTGATGAGTGACGGCGGGTAGAGCGACGCGAGCTTTTTTCCGAGCTCGTCGCCCCTGACGCCCATCATCATCTCCCTGCGGGCGCGCTCCACGACGCCGTCCACCTCGGCGGCGACGTCGAACGACTTTTTGGAGACGGGGGCGGCGACTTGCCCGGACAGGCGGGTGCCCACCTCGGGCCTGTTGCTCCACTGCTCAACCAGCTGAGGGACCACCTCAACCGGGTTCTCCGTCGGTATGTTGTCGACATCCTTCGCTTCCAGGCTCGCCCAGTCGAGGTCGGGCACCTTCGCCTCGTATCCGTTGCCGAGCACCCTGTCCAGATCCTGCATGGCCATATGACTACTCTCCCCTCAATAGGTTTGCCATAATGCTTTTGCCGAGGCCGGCCGCCACCTTGTCCGTGGCCCCGCCCCTGATGAGATCGCCGTAGCGGGCGAGGGCCAGCGCGTCGGTCGAGTCCACGACGTCCGACGGTTTGATCTCGTCGATCTCCGGGGGCACCTCGTCGCGCTGCTGCTCAAGGCGCTTGCGGACCTCGCTCTCCTTCTTCTCCTCGCCATCCCCGGTCGACTTATTCGGCTTGGCCTTCGCCTCGAGCCCCTCGGCGGTGTCCTCGACCTCGTCGACCCTCTCCTCTATCTGCGCCTTCTCCTTCTTCACGGATGCCCTCGCCTTGGTGCTGAGGCCCCATTTGGGGTTCGTCAGCTCGTCGGCGATGGTGTCCGTGATGTCGGAGAGGCTGCCGATGGACTCCGTGATGCGGGTCTTGATCTCCCTGAAGGGCATCACGAACCCGCGGCCGCCCAGCATCCCGTCCGGCGTGACGTCGGATCCGCGCAGGAGCGCGAGATCCTTGACCGCCGCCAAAAGCGTCCCGAGCGACACGTTTATGTTGTGGAGGGCGCGCTTCAAGTGCTTGGCCTTGGACGGGTCGTACTCGAACCCAGACAGGTTCCTCGCCGGGGCCTCCTCCTTCGCCTTCGCCTTGGTCTTCCCGGCGGCCGCTGTCTTGGCCATGCCGAGCCGTGCGGTGATTCTCTGTCTCGCCATGTGCGTTACCCCTTGATTGGTTCGCCGTTGCCGTCGAACAGCCTGGTTATGCGCACGCCGTCGCCGTCCGCCTCGATGGTCCACAAATCCTTCGTGGACTTGTGGATGAGGTGCTTGTCCCCGGCCCTGTGGAACGCAAACAGGTCGTCGATGCTCGCGACCTTCACGGTGTTCACGTTGAAGAACGGGTCGACCCCGCTCGTCACCGCCATGCCGGCCACTGACGACGCATTGGGCTTGCCCTGCAAATCCTCGTACAGCCTGTCGGACACCGCGCGGTCCCACTCACGCAGGGACGCGCATTTCCTGTTGACCCTCTCGACGGCTTCCTTGAAGTCCATATCCCTTCCCTTCTTGAAACCCGGACATCTGCTGTCGTACTTCATCGGATATTCCCTGCACTGCCTCGGCCGAGCCGCATAGACGCCGCACTCGTTGCCCCGCAGGAAGACGCAATCGCTGCCCCCGCCCCTGTTCCGAAGGACCGTGAAGCCGGCCTCCGGCCTCGTGTAGCCTTTCAGAAACCGGCCGACGCCGATTCCCAAATGAGCCGCGAGCGACTTGATGTCGCCCGGTTCCAGCCTCACGACGCCGCCCCACCGGCAGCACTCGCCGCATCTCACGCACTCGAAAGGGCGGCCGTCCACGACGCGCACGGGTCACTCCACCAATTGCCCGCCCGGACCCTCCGAACGGTAGGTTTCCCGATTCAGCTGCTCCCAGTTCTCCCCGAGCCCGCGGGCCGGGACGTTATCCCTCGGCTCCCCCTGCGCGTCCGTCTTGCCATCGTCCTGGATGATCGTCACCTCGACGGGCAGTTGCTGCTGCTCGTCGAATATGTCCCTGTGCGGCCTCGGACCCTGCCTCCGTATGTCCTTGATGTTCTTGATCCTGTCCTTGCGCTCCAGGTCGTTGTACATGCTCGGGGGCCCCAGGCCCACCTCGCCGCCGGGGTCGGACGGATCCATTCTCGTCTGGTAAATCGGGATGTTCACGTAGGGTGACTCGCTGTAGCCCGCCAGGGCGTCCTTGTCGATGAGGGACGCGCACTTCCGTAGTCTGTCGGAGACTCTTGCCAGCATGCGGAATCCCGTGGCAAAGGTTACTGGGATAAATCCAAACTCATCGAAGGATGTGTAATACTAGATCATTATGCCCCCGCGCCGGCGGGGGCCTCGCAACCTAACGGCGCATAAGGGGATTAAGCGCCGCGGAGCCAGCGGTCGAAGCGGAGGAGGATGCGCCTCAGATCCTTGGTGAGCATCCCGTAGGCCGTGTGGGCGATGTGAAGCGGCACGTAGTCGTAGTACGCCTGCGCTATGGCCCCGGCGAGGCACCCGAGGCTGTCGGCGTCGCCGCCGAGCGACACCGCCCGGCGCACGCAGTCCTCGTACGACGTGGAGCAGAGGAAGCATATGACGGCGTGGGGGACGGTGACCTGGCACGAGACGTCGAAACCGTTGGCGGGCCTTATGTCGTCGTCGGTCTTGGACAGATCGTAGCCGTAGGACAGCTCCATGTAGCTTTTCAGGATGTCCTTGCTCGCCCCCATGCGGGCGAGGCTCACGGCCTGCACCGCCGCGTCGGCCCCCTTAAGGCCCTCGTCGTGGTTGTGGGTGACCTCCGCGGAAAGCCGGGACTGCCTGTGGAGCGAGTCGTGGTCCTTGTAGATCCAGCCAAGGGCGATGGCCCTGACCGCGCTCCCGTTGCCCCAGCTTTTGTACGGGCCGGCGACGCTCGACCCCACCCAGGACGAAAAGAGCCTCCCGTACCCCGCCCCCGGGTGGCGCTTGCAGACTTTCCTCAGATGCGAGGCGTAGTCCCCGTTCGACATGGCGGCCTCGGCGACCGCGAGGAGCATCACGGTGTCATCCGTGAACCGCGAGCCCTCCTTGAACAGGTCGAGTCCGTAATCCTTCTCCGGATGCCTCTCGCGCGTGGATCCTATGATATCCCCGGCGATGGCCCCTATGAGAGGGGTTTTGGACAGATCGACGCGCGTTTTGGGGGCGCGCCTATTCCCTGTATCTGCGGTAGATGATCGAGAGGACGCCGGTCGGGTTCCAATGCTGGCTTCCAGTATGCTTGCCGAGTTTGAGTTTTTGCGCAACTACATCCACCTTCCCCTTGTTCTCCGCCATCCATTTGCCAGCGGCCTCCCGAATGTCGTTCGGAGTGCCGGAGAACACCTTGAGTTCCCTGGACCCTTCCATGCCGTGCCCCCTTTCAAGAGGGCGCGGAGGTTAGCACTTACCTTTCGCCGCCGGCGAACGCCCTGCACCTAGCCGCGGGACGACTACTAGTGGCTTGACCGTATGTAGCAGGGATACAGCTCCTCCGCGCCTACCTTGAATATACTATCTAGCGCCCATTTTGTTGAGCAAAGGCCGGAGGATAGTCATGAAACCTCGTCGTATTTCACCCGCTTGCCGCGGTTGAAGTGCGGGAGGATGACCTCGTGCATCATGTAGAGGTTCCCCTTGACGTAGACGGCGAGGTCGTGGACGGTCGCAAGCTCCTTGTGGTCCTCCTTGAGGGAGGCCAGCTTGCCGATGGCCCGCTCGAAGCGGTGGCGGACCTTCACCTGCGTCATCCGCTTGTCGCCGCGGAGCCTGTGCCTCTTGTTGAGTATCGCGGCGGTGCGCGACTGGCACGTGGTCTCTATCATCGTCTGGATGACGTCTATGTCGAAGGGGTCGAAATGGCCGGCGAGGAGTTCGCCGAGGTCGCCCTCGACCTTGGGCATGTCCCTGAGGAACTCCAGCCTCCGGATGGCCCTGCAGAGCCTGTGGCTGACGGCCCCCTGGGTGACGCCGAAGAACGCGGCGATCTCCTTCTGCTTCTTCCTGGCGCGGCAGTACATCTCGATGAGGTCCTGCTCGCGCTGCGGCAGCCGGCTGATGAACTCCTGGTAGTCCTCCAGCCTGAACTGGCTGCTCTGCAGCTTGTAGAAGGAGTACTTCTCGGAGGAGAAGCGGTTCTGTATCTCGAGCGGGTCCATGCTGCGATAGCGCCTTGATGACATCAACCACCACCTTTCAGAACAGCGAGTACGTCTCCACCTTCTCGGCCGTGACGGATTCCCCGTATCTCACATTGAGGGACGAGGCGAACAGATCCCCCACGGCATCCGGATCCACTGACTTGACGCTGTAGGATTTCAGCACCTCGGCCATAACCCCCTTGTCCACGGACCCCGGCGTCTCGACGATGCCGCCGACGTCCTCCCTCAGCTTCATAAGCGCCATATTTCGGTAGGCCGCGTCCCTGAATCCCTTGAAAGCCGCCCTCTCCCTCTCGGTAAGCGACGCAGCCCCCAACGCGGAGTAGAGCGCGTCAATCCCCTTGTGTTCGGAGATGAGCGACGCCACGACCTTGCGCCTCACGCGGGGTATCCCGCCGAGGCCGTCGCTCTGGTCGCCGTCGAAGCTCCTGAACTGCGCCAGGAGAGCCGGCGGGACGCCGAACCGTTCGACCACGGCCGACTCGTCGTAGAACCTTTCGGGCTTCTGGCCGCTTTTGGGCCTGAACACGATTATCTTGCCGTCCTCGACCAACTGAAGGAAGTCTTTGTCGTTTGAATATACCACTATATGGCCGTCCTGGCAACGCCAACGCGAAACCAAGGTCGCGACGACATCGTCGGCCTCCTCGTCCGGGCATCTGTATTGGTCGACGCCGCAAGCGGTTAGGAACCTTTCCAGATCCCTGACCTCGTCCATCACAGGGTTCGGGAGGCGGGTGCGGTCGGCCTTGTAGTCAGGCTTGATCTCCAGCTTCCGCCTCGAGCGGCTGTCCCACACGACGGCAAACTTGTAGCCCCGGTATCGTTTCTTCAAAGAAACGATGGTGCGCACGAAGCCGAAGAACATGCCGGACGGCCTGCCATCCGCCGTCTTCAGTTCGAAGTTGGCGTTGTGCGACCTGTGGGCCAGGTTCATGCCGTCTATGACGAATCTGTTCATACCGCCCCTCACTGTTGCTGTATCTCCATGTTGAGGACGCTGATCGGGGCCTGCACGGTGCGCGAGGACCGCTTGAACACCACGCTCGCCGTTCTCCTGTCCCGCGCGACCGACTTGACCTTCCCCTCGAGATTCTTGAACGTGCCGACCTTCGGGACGATGATATCGCCCCTCTTCGGGGCGAGATCCTTGATGGAGGAGACGATTTGCCTCTTGAACTTGTTGATCTCCCCGCCGGTGACGGTGTCCGGGCGGTTGCCCCGTATCTCGCCCCTCAGGTACGGGCTCTGCATCTTGGCGAGCATCGACTCGGATTCCTCCGTCTTCTCGATGAAGACGTACCCCGCTATGAGGTCTATCCCGACGCACTTGTCCTTGACCCTCTCCACGTAGGCCGGTATGAAAAAGCCGGTGCGATCGCCGAATATGCGGACGATCTCGCACTCCAGGAGGTCGTACATCGTGTGCGTGTCGGACTCCTGATCGTGCAACTCGACGATCATCCACACACCGTCGCGCCTGTGCTTGGAGGACAGGTCGCGCGAGGCCGCCACATTCGCCGGCACCGCCTTCGGCCTCGTCCTCGAGCCCTTCGGCCTGCCCCTCCTTCTCTTGGGGGGGCCCGCCCCGATCGCCCTGCGCCCCCTTTTTCTCGCCACCTTCTTGGCCGGCCTGCGGCCCCGCGCCGGAGCGCGGTCAGATTTTCTCCCCATCTGTGCTTCCCTTGAGAACGCGTTCCACGTCATCCCTCGAAACCGGCCGCCTGTGCGGCAGCTCCTCGATTTTCTCTTTTTGCTCGGGTCCCCAAATCTTGGACACCCTCTCCGGGACGCGTTCATCGACCCTCTGCCTTCTCCTGCCCTCCTTGTACCCTCTGACGACATCCTCCCTCTTGCCGCTCGGCAACTGCGCCAGTTCGCTTATGGACGGCGCGCGCGACACGCCAGCCTCCGGCCCCTCCTCCCGCCGGCCCTTGGCCTGCGGCCGCTCCTGCCGCGCCGGGACCTCCTGAGGCACGAACGAACCCCTTCTGAACCTGTAATGTATGATCAATAGGTCGCTCTGGAACATGGGGAGGTCGTTCAGCCTGTTCCTCGAAACTATGTAGTCCAGTACCTCGAACGCCATGGCCCCGTACTTGCGGTTCACGGCCTCGACGAGATCGCGGTACCGCCCGGGGGCGAAGGGGAGCCCGTTCGCCAGCTTCACGGCGTCGATCAGTATCCTCACGGCGAGAGCGTATATGCGGTGCACCGACATCTTGGACACGAGATAGTTGGCAAAGGTGAGCGCCTTCGCGAGATCGTCCGGGATGGTCATCAGCATACCCGCCGTCTCGTCCGTGTACATCGCCACGGCCTTCTTGACGTTGTCGCGGGTGATGTCGCCGAGCATCGACACCTGCCGCAGCCTGTTCTCGGCGTCGCGGTAGTGCCTCCCGACTGCCCTGACGATCTCGTCGAGCGCGCCGTCCTCGTGCTCCAGGCCCTTCGCCACGCATATCATCTCCAGCTTCGACCGGATGTTCCCGTCGCTCGGCTCCTGGATGGAGAACTCCATGCACCTCGACCGCAGGGTCTGGTGCATCTTCTCCGGGGCCGTGGTGCAGAATATGATGATGACATTGGGGTCGCGTTTCTCCAAATGCGTCAGGAGCGCGTCCTTGCCCGCGTCCGATATGTCGTGCGCCTCGTCGAAGAGGATTATCTTGCGGCTGGACAGGGTTTCGTAGCGGAGGCTGTCCTTGATGTCCTGGATCCTCTCCTTGGTGCCCTGGTTGGCGGCGTCTATCTCGAGGTAGGCCGAGTTCCTGTCCTCCAAGAACTCCCGGCAGGATCGGCACTCGTTGCAGGGGGACATGTCCCCGCGCCGGTTCTCGCACAGCACGGCCCGCGCGAATATCCTCCCGAGCGTGGTCTTCCCCGTGGCGTGCGACCCGCCGAAGATGTAGCCCTGGTCGTAGTCCTGCCTGCGCAGGATGTTGCGCAGTATCTCCTTGACGTCCTCCAACCCGAGGACCTCGTCGAACACCAGCGGTCTGAACTCTACACCGAACAAGTGTCACCCCGTTTCTTCTTTTTTCGCACCATCTCGCATCGGCCCGTGCCCTCCCCGGGCAGCGAGCCGACCCCAACATACCCGCCCACGGTCTCCGAAGCCGGCCTGCTGAGCATCACGACCTTGTACTCCCGAAGCCGGTTGGACTTTATCACGTCGGAGATGGAGGCTGCGAAATCCTTCGGCTTGACGTACATGTCGACAAGCACGGGCCTCAAGGTTTTCCATTCGCCGCCTTTGAAACTGATGGAGGGCTTCTTGACGCTTTCGCCCACGGTGTACGTTCTCCTGAACCACCTCGTGTAGAGGGGGATCTCCGCCCACCCGACGCGCTGCAGGTCAATCTTGCCCCGATCCACCCCGAACCCCGACACATAGTCGGCAATGGACTCGGCGTCCCAGCCGAACTTTGACACATAGTGGCCATAACTCGACCTATCGAGGGCTTTGAGCGCCGTCCGAAGGAGGCTCCTGCCGGGCCGAAAGGCGAAATCAATGCTCCATTCGCCCGACTTCGTGCACCTCAAGCCGGTGGATTCCATGATTTTGACCACCTCGGACTGTGACTTCATGCGGCGTCCTCCTGCAGCACGCGGGGGACGCGCGACTTGACATGCCTCACGAACCTGTCCGGCCCCATCACCTTGAGAAGGTCGTTGGCGTCCGAGTCCCCCATGCTCACGAACTCCAGCCTCGACGTCCCGTACTCCTGGGCCAGCTTGTACCGCCCTATGTCTCCGGCCTTGTCCTGGTCGAACACGACGATGACGAGGTCCACCAGGAACGTGAGCAGTTCGTACTGGGCCTTCCCGAGGAAGGATGTCAGGCAGGCGACGGAGTTGGGGAACGCCTTGGAGAAGGCCATGCAGTTGAACGCGCCCTCGTGCACGAACACCCTCCTCGTCCTGCGGATTTCCGGCAGCGCCTCGCGCAGCCCGAAGAAGGCGCCGATGGCCTTCGCCTCGGACAGCAGGAACTGCACGTACCTCTTCTCCGACAGCGCGCGCGTCTGCAGCCCGTTCACGTTGCCGAGGATGTTGCGCAGCGGGATGAGGATGCGGTTCTCGAGCCCCTTGAACCCGTAGCTGGCCTCCTTGAGGTCCTCGTAGTCGGGCGACTTCGACTTGGGGGGCCGCGCCACACGGGTGTACCCGATGCCCCACTTGGACATGTCCCCCGTGGAGAAGCCGCGCGACGCCATGTAGCGCACCGCCTCCTCGTGCTCCAGGGCGGACCGGGAGGCCCTATCGACCAGACCGTCGAGATACACGTCCCTTGCCTTTCTTCCCTGAGGGCTTCCCGGCGGCCCGCCTTGCGGGCTTTTTGGCCGTTTTCGCCCCCGGTTTCTCGAGCCTGAACAGAGCCTGCTTCCTCTCCTTGAGAATGTCGTCCAAAACCCATGCCGGCATGGGCGAGAAAAGTTCGAGCTCGGTCCCCGGGAACCTCCGCGGCATGACCTCCTCGATCACCATGCCACGCTGGCCGTCATTGACCAGCTCGGGGTAGAATATGGACAGGACGAACTTGAAGTCGCGCGGATCCAGCTTGCCCCACTTGCCCGACTTCTCCCGGGCCTCCAGAAGCATCCGGCCCTCCTCGGTGTCCCAATCGAACACCTTCGACACGCGGGCCAGCCTGTTGGCCATCGGGATGTTGAAACGGGGGTTCGCGTCGCGGAGCCACCTGTCGGCGTGCGCCGTGATGAATACGACCCTGTTGAGAAGTTCGCTGTCCTCCATGCCTAAATATAACGGCATGGCAGGCGGAAATTAAACGGGATCCTCAGGTTCGGTCGCATTAACCGCTAAAGCGAGCGTATGATGTCGAGGACGTCGATATCCCTCTGAAGCAGATGGTGCAGCTCCTCCATGCTCCTCGTGCTCACGATATCCTTCGCCTCGGCGCTCAGCTTGGTGGCCGTGATGTTGCCGCACGGGCGCACCCTGTGCAGCCTCATCAGTTCCGTGACCGCGGAAACGGGCACCGTGAACAGCCTGTTCTGGTGCATGACGAGCACCCTGCCGCACCCGGCGCATATGATCATGACCGGGCTGGCCTCCTCGCACACCATCTTCGTCTGCGTCTGGCACGTGGGGCACTTCACCAGGTATTCGGACATTTCGACTTCATTCATGAGCCATCCCCCTTCAGCTGACCACGACCGACAGCGAATTCGCCAACAGGTTGACGCCGAGCGCGTGAAGGTACTCGTCGGAGGAGGATGTCAGCGCCTCCGGCACAACCACCTCGTAGTCCCTGTTCCTCAGCTCCTCCGCCGTGAAAAGCACGGCCATGTGCGTCTCGAGGCCGACGACGTGCACCCGCTCCGGCCTCGCCTTACCCAACTCCGAGTCGAGCATCGTCGCGAAGAAGGCGCTCGGCCTGGTGGCGTTCACGATGAGCTTCAAGTGGGGCTTGAACGCCTCCGGTATGTCCACGTCGTGCGACCCGACGACCGAGTGGCTCCTGCCCCTGCGGTAGAAGGTGTCGCTGGCGTGGTGCACCTCCCGCACCCCGAATATCAACCCCCCGCGCGCCCTCTGCTCGCGCAGGTAGGACTCCATCCTCACCTTCAGCACGTCCGCCCGGTCCCCGAGGTACATCGAGCCCTTCTTCGAGAACCACGCGTTCTGCAGCCCGCAGGCTATCACCGCATCCACGACGACACCGCCCGGACGACCCCCGACCACCATATCCGGATCCGGCACCAGAGCGAAAGCCTTATGACGGCCCGCCTGTCGGGTGGCGACGCGACGAACGAAAAGTCCACGAGCCTGTAGCCCTCCGAAACTTCGGCCATCACCAGTCCTCCTCCGGATCCTCCCCGAGCACCTCTATGCACGCCTGGCGGAACGCCTGCTGGCGGACGTCGGCGAGGGCCTTCATCTCCTCATTGTACCGCCGCCTCTCCCTCCAGGTCAACCTCCCGAACTTGGGCTTCAGCATCCTGTCGCCATGCCCACCGAAACCGACCTCGCACGACACCTTGTCGATCACCTTCTTCAGCTTCCTCGGGACCTTCGGCCGCCTCATCTCGCCCCCGCCTGCTTGCAGTTGTCGGAGCAATACTTCGCGTACTTCCCCTTGTGGGAGAAAAACCTCTTGCACACGGGGCAGCGCTTCAACTCACGGATGCCGTACATCTTCAGGTAAAGGCACATGTTGTAGCACACCACGGCCTCCGGCCACGGGGCGTCGGCCGCCTTTATGGCCACATTCCTCTTCTCCCCCGCCCTGCCGCCCTGCAGCGGCTCCACGAACTCCTCCAGGGACGGCTTCATGTAGGAGTCGACGTAGTTGACGACCCGCCTGGACACGCCGTTCTCGACGAGGTCCACGAGCATCTTTTTGAAGTCGGCCCTGAACTGCGACATGTCCGGCAGGCTCTCGACCGCCCTCCCGGCCGTCTCCGCCGTGAACCCGTGGTCTGACTCGGACAGCGCGGAAACGACGTCCTGCGCGCCCGCGTCGCCGTTGGCGAACCTCACGAAGAGTGGCTCGACCCTTCCCGCCGGCATCGCGCTACCCCAGTATCCTCATGAACCTGTTCATCCTCGCCGCCCTCTTCTTCTGCGCCGAGAGGAGATGGACCTTCCTGCGCTTCGGGTCAACCCTCAGCCGGAGATCCGGCACCTTTTCGCAGCCGATCGGTATCACGAACACGGCCGCCGTGATGCCCGCCGCAATCTGCCTCTCGAGGTGGCCCAGGACATCCCCCTTGCCGACGAGCATCCCGGATCCGACGTGCTCCTCGACCATGCGGTAGGCCTCGGACACCACCTCCCGGAGCCTGTCGACGTCGAGATCCAGCCTCGGCCTTGGAACTTCGGAACCCACGGGCACCCCCTCATGGGCGCAGACTAAATCAACTCGTTATTACGTGTTTGACCTGCGCGACACGGCCCCGTCACGTAACACTTTGGTATCCCGCGGCCGCGAGGGCCCGGCGCATGCCCGAAACCAGGAACCTGCTCCCCCCGAACACCACGAGCACGGACGGGAACGGGGCGCTGTTGCTCATGCCCCCGAACTTGAGCCGGCCCTTTATGTATATGCGATATCCGTTAGAAGCGTACTCGTGCCACCACTTCGTGTCTGTACGTGAGGGTACAAGACAAACAACCATACATCCCTGCAAACTTTCCTCATAAGCTTTCTGCATCCACTTCACCACACTTCTACCATAAGGAGGATTAAGCCACAAGGATATCTTGTCCGTCATTAAAGATTTGATGAACCCGCCAAAAATGGGTATAATAGCGTTATGAACAACACAACCATCGCTTACTGCGCCGGGCTTTTCGATGGTGAGGGCTGTATTCACATCAAGAAAAGAATTTCCAAGGCCCCCAGCCGAAAAGAGAGGTCTCCCAACTACATGCTTACTGTCAAGCTGAAAATGGTGCACAAACCAACGATTGAACTGTTCAAGAAAGTATTCAAGGTTGGGACAATAACATTCGAGAAACCTGGAAAGAACAACAAGCGCATTGCATGGAGATGGAATGTCGCCGCCCATGATGCCATCACAGTTCTCACAACAATGCGGCCCTACCTCAAAATCAAAGTCGGAGAAGTCGATACTGCCCTTGAATTCATCAAGATTAACACCAGATCCGTCTACGGAGTCAGAACCGTCCCTTCTCACATCCTTGCTGAAAGAGAACGACTTTACCAGAAAATGCGCTTTCTCAAGAAATTCGAATGGAAAGTGCCTGTTTGCCAATGACCAACTACAAGACAACCCATCATCTCGTTCTGTGTAATATCGGCCACATTTGGAGTTGTCGTGCGACGCGCAGACGTCGATGTCGAAGTGGCACACGGAGTCCACGGCCTTGTAGAAGTCATCCGGGGTCTCCCACTCCGTGCTGTTGCTGCTGAACATGACCTTGGTGTCCATAGGCTACCCCTTGAGCAACGCCTTGATGTCTATGGCCCCCGCGTCAATCCTGCCCCTGTCGTAGTACCTCCAGCGGGCCTTCCAGTTGTCCATCGCGTCCAGCTTCCTCGGCATGTGGGGCCACGTTATGTGCTGGAAGGTCAGCTTGCCCTGTCCGTCGGTGCCCGTGTAGGACTTGGCGTTGAACTGCATCTCGCGGATCTGCTCCATGGTGCACATCGCCCGGGCGCCGCCGCCCTCGCCGGGGTTCACGAAGAACTTCATCCCCTTGAGGGCCCTACCGATTCCCGTCCGAAGGCGCTTGTACTTGCCGTAGGGCGTGCCGTAATACGCGTATCCGCTGCATATCGCGAGGATGTGCGTGTGGTGCCCCTCGTTCAGCCACCCGTTCGCGCGCGCCTGGACATACGCCTTGGTGAGCGGGAGGTTGAATATGCCCACCCCGCCGTCGGTCCATATCTTCCCGCGGTCGGTGTCGAGCATCTCGCCGAAGAACCACATGGCGGCGAACGACCTGCAGGCCGCCTCCGCCATCCCGAGGCCGCCGTCCTTGGCCTCCCAACTCTTGAAGAAATGCGTCCTGCCCCCTACCTCGTCCACGCTGGTGCATATGAACGGCACGACGGAGTCGCCCAAGAGGGCCCCGCCGCCGAAATGCTTCGCATGAACGTCAACATACGGCTTGCGCGGGTACAGCGGCACCTTCAGGAATCCCCGCTTGGTAAACATCCTCTTGATGACGGCGGCGGTTTTCCTGTCAGACTCCCCGCGCCTGCCCATCAGAATGCCATTGAATTCCTCGCACGCCATGCCGAGCGAGAGGCAGCTCATGACAACCGAGCCGGCGGACGTCGTGACCGCCATGTCAATGAGATCCGTGATCCTCTTGTTCGTCTGGCGCTCGATGTGCTCTATCTGGGCCGTCTCGTAGGGCATCTTCGCCCCGCCGCCCTCGACGACCAAAACCACGTGCCTCTCCATGCCCAACCCTCCCCGGGGACGGCGGTCACAGCCTGTCGCCCCTCTTCATGTCGATCCGCATGCTGCCGAACGCCACGTCGCCGTCCCGCCCGTAGGCCAGGATGTCGCCGGGCCGCACGGACACCTTGCGTATGGCGCATTTTCTCACGGGGTCCATGAACCGGAGGGTGTCCTTCGCCCTCCGCTCCTCCGCATATGCGTGGTACGCGCCGCCCCAGACGCCCTCGTCGCCGTCGGGCGGACCCCCGCCCCCGAACGGGTCGACGGCCGTCAGAATCCCCCCGTCGTCGGACAGCTCGTCGGAGTAGCGGGACTGGGCCTGGAACAGCGGCGCGAGCCTGTTTCCGTCAACGATGGAGAACACCTTCCAGAACTCGACGTCCTGGCCGGCCTTCTTGATCTCGCGCAGGGCCTTCTTCGTCTTTTTCCTGTCCACCACCAAACACATGGGTCGCCTCAGTCTATGTCAAGGTCGTCCGAGCCGCAACGGGGGCACCTCTTGTCGGGCTCCCTCTTGAAGTCGCCGTACGTGCGCCACCTCTGGTCCCCCAGCTTCCGGAGCATGCGCCGGAACTGCCACCATATGAGCCACCAGGAGTGCGGGTCGCGCCTCCCCCACCCGCACTCGTCGGCGAACCATTGGTCGTGGTCCATCCGCCGCGGCCACCAATACTCGCTGACGTATGACAGGAAGAGGGAGAAGGGGTTGTAGCCCCACCCCACACGCACCGGCCACCGGACGAAGTCGAAGTAGCCGCCAAAACGCCCAACCTTCAGACCGAAGTCCCAAAAGTCGTCCTGCGACCAATGGCAGGAGTGGCAGTGGAGGTACGCCATGGTCATATCCTCATCAGTCTGGCGACCGTCGCCTCGAGGAGCTCGCGCCTGGGCAGCCGGGAGACCCTCGACGACACGTCCGCCGCGGAGAGAAGGTCCATAAGCCTGAGTATCCTGCCGCGCCCGAGCTGGGCCGCCACCGGCGCGATCTTGGTCCTCACTATGTACGGCGGGAGGCCCAGCAGCCCCGCCACGTCCTCGTTTGACATCCCCGCGTCCTTGTGCAGCGAGCAGAGGTACAGCCTCCTCGCCTGCGCCTGCATGAGGTGCACGAGCGAGACCAGCTCCCCGGTGTCCATCGTGGACGACATGGACAGGGACGGGCCCCACCTCCTGCGCAGCACGGAGTCGACGAGGTCGTACAGCTTCGCGCCCCTCGGGGCGACCATGGCCGACAGGCATGACGGGCGGTCGAGGCGGCGACCCAGGAACGACAGCTTCCGGCACTCCGACCGTATGGCCGCGAGGTCGGTGCCGTGCCTCTCCACCACCGCCTCCGGGACGTCGGCGTCGAACTCGCACCCCGCCTTCCGCAGCTGGTGGGCGGCGTAGGCCCTGCACCCCCTCTCGTCGAAGCCCTCGAGGGTGAGCAGCTCGCAGTCGGCCCTCAGCCTCGTGTACTGCCTGCTTTTGGGGATCGAGCGCCGCTGGACGAAGAGCAGCACGTGGCCCGACGCCGACGAGAGGGCCTGCGAGGCGGCGGCGAGCCCGTCGGCGTCCAGCTCCCAGAGAACGAGGATCTTGCGGTCGTCGTCGAACAGGCTCGTGCCGACCGCGGCGGACGCGAACCCGACGGGGTCGTCGTGGACCGACAGCGGCATCGACGGCAGCTCCTCCCGGAGCGAGTCCAGAAGGTCGGACACGAGCGCCGGCTCCTTGGCGTCCACCAATATGCGCCTCGACCCGGCCTCTATCATCTTGGAGCAGGTGCTCACCGGGACATCCTCCTGGCGAACGACAGCCTGCCGCCGGCGCTGGAGAACCACTTCCTCTCCTCGACCGTCATCTCGCCCCTGTCGACGGAGAGCTTCAGCGGGACGATGCCGATCGCAACGCGCCCGACCATGGACCGCCGGGACACCTCGCGCCGGAAGCCGCACTGCCTGCGCGCGGGGTCGTCTTGGAGCTCCCAGCGCCCCCTGTTCCTGCGCATCACCCTCTTCAACTCCTTGAAACTCTTGGCAATAACCTCCCTGCCCTTCATTGGATCCCCCTTGCCTCCATGGACTGTTTGACGTACGCCGCCATCCACCCGATCGCCGCGAACAGGCGCGGGCCCGGCTTGAGGTTCAGGGGCGACCGCGCCGCGTCCAGAACCTCGGACAGCCTCGCGCACGAGGCTATGCAGGCATCGTCGCCCCACCGCTCCGTCAAGGCGTCTATCTCGGCGGCCTTCGACTGGCTGGATATCTGCAAAGGGCTGTCATAATGCGTCTTGAGGATGTCGGACAGCGCGGACAGCATGGCCTCGGCGAAGTGCACGGACTCACCGGCCTCGTCGGCGGCCTGCGCCGCGGACAGGACGTCGTCGACGGAGCCGGACGCGACCGACCTCAGCGCCCCCGGCATCTGGTCGAGGTAGTAGGAGTACCTCGCGTACTCCCGCAGCACGCTGCGGCTGAGGTAGGGCATCGCCCTGCAGACATCGTCGAGGTTCGCGCGCGAGTGCCCCTGCCTCCTCAGTATCTCGGAGACGTCCGACGGCGACAGCGGCCCGAACCTCACCGGCGTCGCCCTGGACCTCACCGCCGGGCTGAGCCTGCCCTCGTCCGACGCGACCATGACGACGACGGCGCCCGCCACCTCCTCCAGCGTCTTCAGCAGCCCGTAGGAGGCCTGCCTGTTCATCGTCTCGGCGTCGTCGATGACGACCGCGCGCCGCGGCCCCGAGTAGGGCGCCAGGGACAGGTGCGAGGCGACCGACTTCGCGTCGGCCGCCTTTATGACCCTTGACGAGCCGCCCACGTGGAGGAGGTCGGGGACGTCCGGGAAAAGCCTGCAGTTCACGCAGGCGCAGCCCGGGTCCATCGTCCCGGAGCAGACGGCCATCCTCGCGAACTCCCTCGCGACGGCGTTCTTGCCCACCGACCCCGGGCCGTGGAACAGGTAGACACCGGAGGGGTCGCCGGACAGCGCCTTTTCCAGAAGGGACAGCACCTCCTTGTGGCCCACTATCCTCTCGAACACGGCAGGCTCCGATTTTTCCGGTCTCGCTTTGCCGGGCGGCGAAGCCCCCGGCGCGTTTTTTCTCTTCTGTATTGGCTACGGTATTTGTTGTTTCGGCTCGTTCTCATGCCATTTCGTCGACCGTCGCAACCCGTTGCCACTCATAAGGTTGCGGCTGAAGGCCTGCGGCTCCTCCGCCGCTCGGCGGAAGCGTCCAGTGGGCGGTTGAACCCCTCCCATGCGGGAGTGGGCAGGTTCTGACGCGTGCGGGCAGGCCCCCTTCCGGCATTCTTTCCCCCGCCGCTCGCCGTCCCCTATGTCCCCCTGCCGAGGGGGCCTTCGGTCGCGGCTGCCATAACGGGGTGAGTCCCGCACAACGCGAATATAACGGCATGGCACGCCCGTTTTACCCAACTTTCTGCGGTAGGCCGGACGCGGCCGGCAGAATCCCGCCGCGAGCGGTCGGAAACGCCCGCCCGAATCACGGTCCCTCCCCCGATGCGGCCCCCTCGAAGGACGAAACGACATTTTCCGTCCATCCGGGGCAGCTTTTCAGCACCTCCGGGTGCGTGCTGTACAGGTCGAACGCCACCACGCAGTCCGCCCTCTCCATAAGGACGGGCGGCACCTTGGCGGGGGAGACCCTGCGCCTCGTCTTGTGCCTGAACACGATGTCCCTGCCGGGCATGTCGGACAGCGCCCCCTCGACGATGGCGGACTGCGCCTCGGCCGACAGGAGCGCGTTGATGTTCACCAGGGCGGCGCCCGGCAGGGCCCCCTTGGACAGGAAGTCCGTGAACATGCCTATGGACACCGGGTCGGGCGACGTGACTGCCACAATCATACCTTCCTCCCTTCAGGTTCGGGCCGCACCCATAATATAACGGATGGACCCTCCGGGATCCAACGGTCTCCCCGCCTCTTCTGTATTGGCTACGGTATTTGTTGTTTCCACTCCCGCTCCGCGGGAGCGGGGAACAGATCCATACTTCGTATGTATCTATTCCTTAAGGAGGGGGATCCGGGAACGGGGATCCGGGAGGGGGGCCGCGAAAATTTATCAAGTTCGCCGTTTAATGCCGGGGCGTCTTCGTAGTATATTCGAACATAGGCAAACCTGAAAGGACAGGGCGTGGAAGGCGAACTGCAGGAGAGGATGGACGAGTTCAACGAACTGCTGCTCCGCAACACGGCGCTCACCTTCAGCACGGAGGGGGTGACCCGCGACCTGAAGGCGCTGCTGGCCAGGAAGGCCGATTTCGTCGCGCAGTCGGCGGACGCCGCCGCCAGGATCGCCGCGGCGCCCTGCAAGTCGGCTGTCAGGTCCAAGTCCGTGGACGAACTCGTCAGGCACGTGGTCGAGGAGATCAAGGGCACGAACTCGACCCTCAACTACGTCATCATGAAGGTTGTCGAGCGGGAGCAGGCCCTGTCGACGGAGGCCGAGGACTCAAAGCCCAAGCGGAAACCGCCGAAAAGGACTCGAAGGCGCAAGGGGCCGGGCGGTGCCTGAGCCCGAAAAAGACATCCTGTCCGGCATACACCGGGACATCGAGGAGAACGGCTTCTCCTGGCCCGTGGGGCAGGAGCTGCTGATGACCAAGACGGGGGTGCGCCCGAGCGGGGGCGGCGATAACCACGAGGTTTGGACAACGCTCGTGTTCGAGAGGACCGTCGTCGAGATGCGCGCCGCGGAGTGGTGCGGGTATTCGAAGTACGGCGTGGAGATACGCGCCGAGGACAGGAATTGGGAAGAGGAGGCCGCAGGCTCCATGCCCATAACAGGCCCGAGGGGGATCGGAGGCGTTATGGACAAGGAAGTTCTGGAACAGCACGAAGAGCTGAGGCTGAGGGTCGAGGTTCTGTCGGCGAAGCAGGAGATGCTGAGGAGGGCGATTGAAACCGGCACGCACGCGATGACCACGTGCGTGAAGTCCGGCGTCGACGCGGACAAGGGGCTGCCGGACATGGTGGAGGCGGCCGTCGTCATGTTGCGCCGCAGCCTGGACGACATGGAAGGCCAACTCGAACTGTAACCCTCGAGGCCCCGTGAGCGGGGGCCTGCGGCTGTATGCTTTAAGCGAACGATTGTATGCCATGACCATACGATACGGCAGCGTGTGCAGCGGGATAGAGGCGGCGACGGTCGCGTGGCACCCCCTGGGGTGGGAGCCGGCCTGGTTCAGCGAAATCGAGGCGTTCCCGAAGGAGGTGCTGAGGCACCATTACCCGCACGTCCCCGACTTGGGGGACATGACCAGGATAGCCACGGCGATCCGTGGCGGGACGGTCGAGGCCCCGGATGTGCTGGTGGGCGGGACGCCGTGCTTCACCGAGGACACGGTAGTGTTGACCAAGCGCGGGTTGCTGCCAATTAACGAGGTGGTGCCCGGAGATTGGGCGTGGACACACCAAAACAGGTGGAGAAGGGTTGTCGCCTCCATGTCGAGGCTGGCGGACACCATCGTCCTCAAGGGACAGGGCCACCACGGCCTTGAGACGACCATGGAACACCCCTTCCTTGCCAGGGAGAAGAAATCGAGGACGACCCGAAAAAACGGCAAACCCATTCGAAAGACATGGGTAGAACCCCCTGAGTGGGTTGATGCCTATGCCATGAGCGGATCGTTTTGGGCCACGCCGAGTCACATCAACAAGATCCAAATGCCGAAGTTCAAACTCCGCAGTAGCGAAGGCCGCAATCTGCCAAACGGATTCGACGAGGACTTCTTCTGGTTTTTGGGGGCCTGGGTAGGCGATGGCTGGCTACGCACAGATCAAAGGTCTAACAGGCCAAAAGGCCAGATAAACGGGCACGTGCTTCTTTGTGGAAACAAAAAAGACCGTGAATTCCTGGAGGGCAAGATAGCCAAGACGGGCCTGTCGGCATCCGTTGCAAATGAACGAACAACTGTGCGCTTCCAGATATCGTCAAAGCCCCTCTGCCGATGGATCGAGAGGCACTTTGGCAGATATGCCGACGGTAAGAAAATACCAGCATGGATGTTCGGGGCTCCCGAAAAAATCAGAAATGCATTCCTTGACGGATACATGTTTGCCGACGGCGGCCGCTACACACAGCCAAAAGGCGGTGGAAAGCTGTACAGGTCCGCATCCATCAACAGGCACCTCGTGGTTGGTCTCAAGATGCTGTACGCCACCCTCGGACGCGCTTCCACTGTTGTGCGCTGCTCCCCGAAAAGGGACCTCAAGATAGAGGGTAGAAAGGTCAAGGAAAGACCGTTCTACCAGCTGTCCGTATACGACAAGTCGCGCAGTGCGTTCTTCGCCGACGGGTTTCTGTGGGGAAAGGTGAGAAGAGTCTGTAAAGGCCGCAAAAAGATAAGAGTCTACAACATTGAGGTGGCGGACGACAATTCGTACGTCGCCGACGGGTACGTTGTACACAACTGTCAGGCGTTTTCGGTCGCGGGCCTTAGGAGGTCGCTTGACGACGAGCGGGGAAACCTGTCACTGGAGTACGTGAGGATAGCCGATGCAATTGACGACGTTCGATCTGTTCGAGGAGAACAGCCAGTCACCACCCTCTGGGAAAACGTCCCGGGGGTCCTCAACACCAAGGACAATGCCTTCGGATGCCTTTTGGGAGCACTTGCCGGCGAAGACGTGCCAATGGAACCGCCAGGGGGAAGATGGAAGAACGCTGGTTGTGTGTTTGGACCCAAAAGGTCCATATGTTGGCGAGTACTTGATGCCCAATTTTTCGGTCTCGCCCAGAGACGCCGACGTGTGTTTGTTGTCTCAAGTGCTAGAGAGGGGTTCCGTCCACAGGAAATACTATTTGAGTTCGAAGGCGGCCGCGGGGATACTGCGCCGGGCCGAGAGGAGGGGCAAGGAGCTGCCGGGCCAGCTCAGGGCGGCGCTGGAGCAGGCGGCGCGAACACCTACGACCTGAGGGGCCACGGGGACGGCGACACGATCAACGCCCTCGTGGGCGACCACGCCAACCGCCCCACCGACTACACCCCCGTCGTGACGCACGAGCCGGAGCCGCCCCGCGACACCGCGTCGACCCTGACGGCCCGCTACCCCGGCGCGAGCCACCAGTGGGCGCCCCACAACGAGGCCGACAACCTCATACCCATGAAGTCGGTGCTCCCGTTCGACACCACGCAGGTGACATCCAAGTACAACTACAGCCACCCGAAGGAGGGCGACCCGTGCCACCCGCTCGCTGCGGGCGCGCACCCGCCGGCGGTGGCCATGGGGTCGGAGACCGGGCAGGTGGCCGTGGACGTCCGCAACGGCACCCTGGGGGACACGTCGCAGACGGTGCAGTCCGGCGGGGCAAGCCCCAGCGAGAACACCATCCCGCACGTGATATCGCTGCAGGATGTCGGGGCGCGCGACAAGGCCCAGAACGGGCGCGGATGGAACGACGATGGTGTCAGCTACACGGTGGACGCCGCGGCCACGCAGGGTGTCGCCTTCGGGGCAGATCTGTCGCAGAAGGCCGAGGGGATAGGGTTCAAGGAGGAGCAGGCGCCGTGCGTGGCCCCCGGCACGCACCCCGGGCACGGGACTCATGCGATTGTACCCATGTCCGGCGAGACCGGGGCCTGCATGGCGTTCAGCTCCAAGGATGACGGACGAGACGCCTCGGAGGAGGTGTCGCCGACCCTGAGGGCCGGGGCGCACGACGGGAGCCACGCCAACAGCGGGGCCCCGCCGGCGGTCGTGACTGAGATGGAGCCGCTCGCCTTCAAGGCGGGGCAGGGTCCGAAGGCGAGGAGCCTGGGTATAGGGGAGAACGTGTCGCCCACGCTCACCAGCGAAGACAGCGGGAACACGCGCACCCCGACCGTGGCGTTCCAGGCGTGCGGCGCCCGGGCCGACCCCGGCGTCAGCTGCAGCGAGGAGCGCGCCTACACCCTCCCGGCGAACCCGATGAGCGACCGCGGCCAGGCCGTGGCCTTCAAGTCGAGCCACTACACCAGGGGCAAGGACGGGGCGCCGTCGGAGGTCTGCCCGCCCCCGACGAAGGAGGCGGACAAGGGCGACCAGGACCCGCTCGTGCTCGCCGGCGACGAGCCGCCCGCCCGCAGGGTCTACCAGGTGCGCAGGCTCACTGCTCGTGAATGCGAGCGTTTGCAAGGGTTCCCGGACGACTACACCCGGATACCGTGGAGGAAAAAGGGGGCGGAGGACTGCCCGGATGGCCCCAGGTACAAAAGCCTTGGTAACAGCATGGCCGTCACGGTCATGGCGTGGATAGGCCGGAGGATAGACGCTCACCTAAAAGGCGGCACCGCATGAGCAATTATGCCTTAGAGAGCGTCTTGGCGAGGGAGTACACCAAGAAAACAGGCCGGGAGGCTTACGAATTGGTGCAGGATTGGCGACAGAGGCAACTGTGGTACCCCTCCATGCGATACGTGGTATGGCTCGAGAGCAAACTCCGCAAGGCAGGGAAGGCAAAATGAGGATACCCGGGCCCGTCCATTCCATGTACAAGAACGAGCGCGACTACGAGTCGGCCGTGGAGGCCTTGGACAGGTTCATGGGCGAGAGGGCCGAGGTGCCGTCCGAGGACGCCGCGGACCACCTCAAGGGGGTCGTCGGCTACGCGTGCCGCAGCCACCTCGTCGAGATAGCCATGAGGGACAGGCGCTTCATGATGAACGGCGACGAGACCGTCAAGAGGCGCATCATCAAGGATGTGCGGCCGCCCGAGACCCTGTGGTTCGGCACGGTCCTTGGCATGGTGGACTCGTTCGTGAGGAACGGGGCGTCCAGCAAGACCAAGGGGTACATAAAGGTCCACGGGACCCCGGGGGCGGCCCTCATCCACGCCAGGCGGTACAAGATGCGCGGGCGCATGGCGGCCGTCAAGGTGGACGCCGAGGCCATGGTGGCGGACGGCAAGAGGTTCACCATGTACGAGGACGGTGTCTACTGCGTGAGGAGCATAGAACCGGGGTACTTCGTGAGGCTCGACGGAGGACCCGTGATCGAAATGGAGAGCCCGTACTAGGGCGCCGCCGGGGCACTTCCACGGAAAGGGGGACGTTTCATGCTCAAACTGAAGGCTTTCGTCTTGATTTTCCCGCTTATCGGGTTCGTGGTGGCTTCCACGCAATGGGCGTTCATGGACGCGGCCTGCATGTCCGCGCTGACGGCGATATGGCGCGGGATCTGCGTGGGGGTCGTGTGCGTCGTCGGCGCGGCTCTGCTCCTGGTCCTCTACGGGATGTTCAGGAAGGGGTTGGACTTGGCCGAGGAGGCCAAGAGGAGAAAGAGGGAGAAGCGGCGGAAACGTTGACACGTGGGCACGGTGCGCAAGTTCCGTGACAAAGGGCAATAAAGGGGCAATAGGGGTTTGGACACGATAAAAGGCGTGGTGCAGAGGATAGTGTACGAGGCGGGCTCCAGCGACTTCAAGGTCTTCAGGCTGCGCCGCAAGGACAGATCGATCATATCGGTGACGGGCGACTTCCCGAGCCTGATACAGGGCGCCGCCATCGAGGTGCACGGCAACTTCAAGACCCACCCGAAGTACGGCGTGGGGTTCAAGGCCGACGCCCACACGCACACGCACGACGGGTCGGCGAGGGGGATGTGCCTGTACCTGATGTCGATCGCCAAATTCGTGGGTCCGGACAAGTCCGCGAGGCTCGCGGAGCACTTCGGGGAGGGCCTCGAGAAGGTCATCGAGAGCGAGCCGGACAGGCTCACGGAGGTCGAAGGCATCGGCCCGGGCGTGGCGTCGAGCATCGTCGAGGCTTGGGCCATGAACAAGACGCTCAAGGATGTCAAGATATTCCTGCACGGCCTCGGGCTGACCGACAGGCGCATCCGCAGGATACTGACGTCGTACGGGCCCGACAGCGAGAGTATTTTGAAGGAGGACCCCTGGAGCCTGACCGTGCACGGGTTCGGGTTCGGGACGTGCGACCACATCGCGCAGAGGCTCGGCAAGGACAGGGGCGATCCGCTGCGCTGGCGCGGGTTCACGGTTCACGCGCTCGCGAAGTGCTCCGGGGCGGGCCACCTGTTCCTGACCCGCGACAACCTCATCGCCGCCTACAACCAATACAGCACCGCGTCGCAGTGGCCGTTCATGGACGGGGAGATACTGTGGGGGCACATCGAGCCGCACATCGGGTCCGCCGTGTCCCTCGGCATGGTGGTCGTCGACGGCCCGCGGCTGTACGGCACCCCCTCGTTTTTCCACGAGAGCGAGTCGGCCCGCCTCGTCCACAAGATGCTCTCCACGGACGGGAAGCTGGACCTGGGCAGGGTAAACCCCGACAAGTTCATCGGGAAATACGAGGAGCTGGAGGGCATCACCCTCTCGGACGCGCAGCGGGACGCCGTCCGCTCCTTCCTGACCGACAAGATGCTCATCATCACGGGCGGCCCGGGGACGGGCAAGACGACCATAGTCCGCGCCCTTGTGTCCATCCTGAGCATGCTCAACGCCTCCTTCGAGCTGCTGACGCCGACGGGCATCTCCGCGAAGAAGCTCGGCACGACGGCGGGGTGCCCGGCCTACACGATACACCGGCGGCTCGGCTACAAGGGGGATCGGTGGGACTTCAACGCCCTCGTCAAGTACCCGACGCAGGCCGTCATAGTCGACGAGACGTCCATGGTGGACCAGGAGGTGCTGTACAGGCTGCTGTCGGCGCTCCTGCCGTCCACGAAGATCGTGTTCGTCGGCGACAACGACCAGCTCCCGTCCGTCGGCCCGGGGTCGGTGCTGCGGGAGCTGATCGAGTCGGGGTGCGTCAAGACGATATTCCTGGACAAGATATTCAGGCAGGAGCGCCAGTCGGACATCATCAAGGCGGCGAAGAGGATACGCGACGGGGACCCCGACCTGTCCCTGTTCAAGGCCGACAAGGCGGCCGACATATGGCTCGTCCGGGGCAGGGACCACTCGGCGCTGGAGAGGACGGTCGTGTCGCTGGCGACGCAGATCATGGCGCACAACCGGGCCTCCGCGGACAAGAAGCACTTCCAGATCATAACGCCTCGCAACAGCGGCCCGCTGAGCGTGGACTCCCTGAACGAGGCCCTGCAGGCGGCCCTGAACCCGCCGTCGCCCGACAAGAAGGAGTTCATGGTGAACCGGGTTCCGATACGCAAGGGCGACCGGGTCATCGTGAAGAAGAACAACTACCAGCTGGAGGTGTTCAACGGCGACATCGGCAAGGTGGCGTTCGTGACGCCCGACCACGTGACCGTGGACATAGAGGATTACAACGATGCGACCCGGCGAGTGGACATACCGATGCGCGAGGCCGACGAAATGCTGCGGATGGCGTATGCCATAACGGTGCACCGGGCGCAGGGCCTGGAGTACCCGCTGGTGATCATGCCGTTCGTGCAGGCCCACGGCCGCATGCTCCTGCAGCGCAACCTCCTCTACACGGCCTTGACGCGCGCAAAGCGCAAGGTCATAGTGCTGGGGCAGGCGAGCGCCTTGGAGAAGGCGATAGCGAACGACAGGATACAGCGCAGGAACACCCTCCTCGCGGAGCGCATCAGGCAGTGGGGGAGGGGCGAGGGGCGCACGCTTCGGTCGCTGTTCCCGAACCCGGAGGATTACAGAGCGGCCGAAACCCTGAAAAGGCTGCTTTCGTACGAGGCAAACTCCTGATGCCCGGCGTGTACTACAACGAGATAGATCCCAAGGCCGCCGCATGGTTGAGGCAGCTAATGGAGGACGGTCTGATACCCAGGGGGGTAGTCGATGAACGAAGCATCGCGGAGGTTGGAGACGATGAACCTCTTCGATACACCCAATGCCACTTCTTCGCAGGCATCGGGGGGTGGGCAAGGAGCCTCCGGCTCGCGGGGTGGCCGGAGGACAGGCCAATCTGGACAGGGTCGTGCCCCTGCCAGCCGTTCTCGAACGCCGGTAAGCGAAAAGGTGCGGGCGATTCGCGCCACCTCTGGCCAGAGTTCTTCCGCCTCATCGAGGAGTGTCGACCTCCAACTGTCGTTGGAGAGCAGGTTGCGAGCGCGGATGGGCGCCTCTGGCTCGCCGGAGTACGGGCTGATCTGGAGACATTGGGATATGGCGTTGGGGGCGCCGATCTGTGCGCTGCGGGGGTCGGTGCCCCGCACATCAGGCAACGGCTCTGGTGGGTCGCAGACTCCGACGGCGGGGGCCCAGCGCAAGAGCAGGCGGGCGATAATGAAGTCGGTGGACAACGGCCGGAGGTCGGGCGGCGGTCAGTCAAGCTCGCCGGGCCTGGGGCAGGGGGCGGAGCCGACCAGGGGGAAGTCGGGGCTGCAGGACGCGGCGGGGTGGCCCACGCCACAGACGTACGACGTGGGCGAGGCCCGCAAGGACAGAATGCCAGGGCAGATGCCGACCCACTCGTATCGTTGGAATCTGAAGGATGCGGCGCAGATAGTGGACAACAGGGCCGGGTGGCGGTCCCCAAATCTCGGGAGCGGGATAACGCTGGACAGGCTGGTGACGAAGGACGGGGAGCCGTGGACTCCGGGTCAGAGGGCCTACGACAAGGACACGGGAAGGCTGTGCGAGGTGGGCCTGGACCAGGAGGTGCAGCTGGCGGGGTGGCTCAGCCCGCAGGCGGACGACTCGAGAGGGGTCGGCGGGGCCGGGAGCAGGGAGAACCACCAGTCGATGCTCCACCACCAGGTGCAAAAGGCGGAGGGCGCGGCGGGGTGGCCGACGGCCCGGGCGACGGATTCGATAGTCCGGCACAGCCAGCGGTGGATGAGGAAGCGGATCGAGGAGCACAGGGACGTGGATTTGACGACGATGGCGAACACGGCGGGGTATCCGACGCCGAGGACGGTGACGGGCGGCCCCGAGAGCGGAGAGAGGAAAAAGGAGCTGGGGAGGACGAAGAGCGGCGGGGGCGACCTGCAGTCGGCGGCGCTCCTGTTTGGAACGGGCCAACCGAGTGGCACATCTGCTCAGACGGGAAGGCCAGGAGGATTCCGGCTCAATCCGTTCTTCGCGGGGTGGATGATGGGATACCCGAGGGAATGGACCTTTTCGGGGCTGAGGGCTGTTACCCGCTCGCCCGGAAAATCGAAGGGCGGTCGCCAATCCTCAAAGGGTACGGCAACGCGATAGTGCCGCAGGTCGGCGCGGAGTTTGTCATGGCCTATTTGGAAACGACCGAAAGCGCGAGGTAGGATGGGCGGGGCGTATTACAACGAGATAGATCCCAAGGCCGCGGCATGGCTCAGGGAACTCATAAAGGAAGGGCTGATACCCGATGGAGAAGTCGATGAACGGAGCGTCGCCGAAGTTGGAGACGATGAACCTCTTCGATACACCCAATGCCACTTCTTCGCAGGCATCGGGGGGTGGGCAAGGAGCCTCCGGCTCGCAGGCTGGCCCGACGACCGACCGGTCTGGACGGGATCCTGCCCCTGCCAGCCATTCTCCTGTGCGGGGCGCGGACTCGGAACTGACGACCCCCGCCATCTTTGGCCCCAGTTCAGAAGGCTCGTCGCCGAGTGCCGCCCTCCAGTCGTCTTTGGAGAGCAGGTTGCGAGCAAGGCTGGGCGCCTATGGCTCTCCGGAATACAGGCTGACCTGGAAGCATTGGGATATGCCGTCGGGGCTGCCGATCTGTGCGCTGCGGGCATCGGCGCGCCGCATATCAGGCAAAGGCTCTGGTGGGTGGCCGACTCCAATGCAGATGGATCATTGGATGACGAACAATCCGAGGAAGGACGGGAGACAGAACCAACTTCCAAACATAGCGGCGCAGGCGGGATGGCCCAGCCCGATGGCAAACGAGAAGCGCAACCGCACGGTGAACCGGACGAACCCGGGGGCGGCGTGGGAGCCGAAGACAAGCCTGACGGACCTCGCATACATGGATTCTGGGCGGACGCAGCCTACATCCCCTGTGCAGACGGAAAAGCGAGGCGCATTGAACCCGGAATTAGCCCGTTGGCTTATGGGGTATCCGGCAGAGTGGGGCTCCTGCGGGGCTACGGCAATGCGATCGTTCCAGAAGTCGCGGCGGAGTTCGTCCGGGCGTACACGGAGGTGAAGAATGAAAGTGCTGGTTGAGTTCCTCAAGTTGAAGTTCGTAGAGACAAGCGGGGCCATCAAGTCGCTTGGAAGATGCCTGCTCGAGTTTTCGGTTGTGCTGGCTCTGATGGTTGCCGCAGCAGTTGCCATGTGGATTCCGGGGTATCTGGCGATAGGGATCCTCGCATGGGTCAACATGCCGTTGGTTGTGGTTATCCTGAATTCATTCGAATCCGATGCACTCTTGTGCGGACCAATCTTGATGGCATCGGCGCTCACAATCCTCGGGCTATTGGGTTTTCTTGCCTGGGAGATGCTCAAATGGCTGCACTCCAATTGGGAACAGGCGAAGAGAAACGTTCAGGATCGGGAGTCGGCAGGTCAGATTTCAGGTTAAATCCGGCCGCCCGCGGTAGTATATTCGGTTAGGCGGCAAAGTTTCAGGTTCCGAGCGCACCCGATCGGGTGCAAAAAAGCGTCAGACGGCAACGTCATACCCGAACGGGTATAAAGGAGAACACATGAGCGTCGAACCCGCCGTGATCTACGACGAACTCCTTGCGGTCAAGGTCGAATTGGACTTCGAGGACGACCCCCGCCCCTCCACCCTGCAGGACAAGATCATCGAGTGCAACGGGGCCATGCGCAAGGTCGAGAAGCGCATGATACAGGTGACCCGCGAACTCGCGGGGCGCGAGAAGGATCTCAAGATCGAGGAGGCCCGCCTGGAGGTCAAGAAGCGCAGCCTTCTGATCAACGACCCTGAGATAAAGAAGAAGCCGACCGGCAAGGAGCGGGAGGCGGCCGCGGACGAGATGCTCGAAGGTGATCTCAAGAAGCTTCTCGATATGGGGAACGCGGTGGCGGAACTGCACAACCTGCAGTCCTCCATCAAGCTGGTCCACCAGAACTTGAAGACGACCAACTCCGACATCCGCACTCTCATGCGGATTATGGAGCAGCAGATATCCAGGCTCAACGTCGGCACGAGGGACGACAAAGAGGTCAAGGATCTCATGGACGGCCTGGGGGAGGCCGACGAACTGGACGGGGAGATGACGTTGGACGATGTCGAGTCATCGGCCGAGGGGGACGAGGCGCGGGAGCCGGACGGCCCGGCAGGGGAGGGGATCCAAGATCAGACGGACACCCCCTCCGACGGGGACGGTAGCGACGGCGCCGAGGACGAACTCGATTCGCTGGAGTCGTTCATCGCCGACGGGGATTCGGAGTCCAATGGGGGCGAAGAGGCCCCCGACGACGAACCCAAAGGCGACGGCGACGACGGATCCGCTCAATCGGCGGTCGCGATCGAAGGCGAGCCAGACAACGCTCAAAACGTAGACGCGACGGAGGCCGCCGGAAACGGCGGCGGAGGATCCGACGAAGGGGGGCTCGACATCGACTTGGGCGACATCCTGGGGGGCGACGCGGAGGCGGCGCCACCGAAACCCCAGGACAAGCCCGCGGAGCCGGCGGGGGAGACGAAGCCGGAGGGGCCGCCCCCCAAGCAGGATGGTTCGGGGGACGACTTCGACATCGAGGACCTCCTTGGGAGCCTCGATGTCTAGCGAGGGCCGGAAGGGCATGGACATAGGCCAGATCGTCATGGACGGCATGAGAGACGTCGTCCGCGAGCGCCTCGGCGAAAAGGCCGCGTCCAAGCTTGACTGCAAGGATGCGCGGAAGCGCATCTCCAAGAGGGTCTTCCAGTACTTATTCCACGAGCTGTTGGCCACCGGGAAGGTGCGACTCCCGCCCGGGCTCGGCACGCTGCAGGTGATGGGCGTGAAGCGGAAGGTGGTCAAGGTCTTCGACAAAAAGAGCAACACAATGGTCGAGAGGCGTGTGAGCGGCAAAAGGGTCGTTTACAGGCCGGGAGACACAATCCGCGAATTCCTATAGGGAGCGCAAGAGGAGAGTAGCCATGGCTGTTGAGGAGTTTGGATTCGACAGGGAAGACATCCAGCCCACCAGGTTCAAGAAGTACAAGGGCAAGGCCGGAAAGACAGACCGCGTCGCCATCGTGTTCGACGAGGGGCAGAAGCCCTGCGTCGGCGCTACGTGCCACTTCAAGGACAGGTACTTCCTGTGCAAGAGCACGGACGAGAAGAAGGAGATCTGCTGCCTGCACAGCTACGAAGGGAACATACCGAAGACGCGGGTGGCATGCATCATCATCATCTACGACATCGCCGAGAAGGAGGGCAAGAAGTCCCTCCGGGGCTACGAGCTGATCCCGTGGATCTTCAGCGAGGCGACCTACAGGAAGCTCAACATCCTCGGCAAGGAGTGGCCGCTGGACAAGCACGACCTCCTGCTGACGTGCACGAACGAGGATTTCCAGACCATCGAGGTCAACAACTGCAAGGAGTGCTTCTGGAAGTCCAGCGACGACCTCAAGAGGAAGATCATCGCCGAGGCCGACAAGCTGCGGCCGACGCTCGGGCGCCAGCTCGCCGCCGATCTCAGCATCTCGGAGATCCGTGAGCAGCTGGGCATCGACGCCCCGGGCGCCGAGGACGCCGCCGTCGACGTGAACATCGGCGACGTCGTCGGGAACCTGTAGCCCATGCCGCGCATTCTCGGGCTGGATCCATCCCTGCAGAAGGCGGGGTACGTCGTATTGGACAGCGGCGGCCCGGACTCGGAGACGGTCGAGAGGGGGCTCCTCAAGACGTCGCCGAGGGACGGCGTCACCGTCCAGAGGCTCGTGATCCAGTCCGAGCGCGTGGGCGCGCTCATGTCGAGGCACGGAATCAGGTTCGTGGGCATGGAGGCCCCGTTCTTCGGGGCGGGAAGCACGGAGGTGCTGTTCGCGCTGAACCAATTCCTCCACCGGGTCTTTTTGGACGCCGGGGCCTACGTGGTGTGTTTCCCGCCCCAGATGCTGAAGAAGCTGGTGTTCCCCGACACGAGCGTGGCCGAGGTCCACAAGCCGCACATGATCCACAGGGCAAAAGAGGCCTTGGGCCTCGTCGGAAAGAGGCTCGCGGAGGATGTCGCGGACGCCTATTGGGCCGGGATCTTCGGCGAGAGGTTCTACAGGTGGCACATAGAAAAGACGCTGCCGACGGAGGGGCTCGGCGAGTACGAGCGGCACACCTTCTGCGGCAAGCACGAGTACACCCGCGGCCCGAAGAAGGGCTACACCGATCTCACCGGGATCGTGTACAGGGAGAACGAACTGTTCTTCGACTTTGAGGCCATCAAAAGGAGAGCGAAGGAAGCCCATGCCAAGAAAAAAGCCGAAGCAAAAGTCAAAGGCGCCAAAAGAGCCAAGCAGCGGTAAGGCGTCCGACGCCGAGGCCCTCGCCTTCATAGAGGGTTTGAAGAAGGAGGGCGTCGTCGGCGACATCAAGAAGAAGATCGACTTCGTGTCGACCGGATCGTGGGTCGTCAACCGCCTCATCGGCGACGGCACCCACGACGACCGCCCGGGCGGCGTGCCGCGCGGATACATGACGGAGATATATGGCGACGAGGGGTGCGGCAAGACGACCCTCGGGCTGCACATCGCCAAACAGGCCATCGACGCGGGCGAACGCGTGGTCTACGCGGACTTCGAGAAGAGCCTCCGGACGCAGTTCAAGTACATAGAGAACATCGGGCTGGACATTTCGCCGCCGAATTTCCTCCATCTCGAGCCGAACAACTTCGAGGAGGGCGTGAAGCTCATCGGGAAGGCGATGATGATGCTGTCCCCGGCGGTCATCATCGTGGACTCGGTGACGACCATGATACCGAAGGCCGCGTTCGAGGCCGACGCCGACGAGGGCGTCCAGGTCGGGCTCCACGCGAAGCTGACCGGCTCGTGGCTGAATTGGATGCAGAAGCGTTTGACGAGGAAGAACGTCGCCCTCGTGCTCATCAACCAGATGCGGAGCAACATCAAGACCGACATCTACGACACCGCCCCGAAGGAGATAACTTCCGGCGGCCGCGCCATCCGGTTCTACACGACGGTCAGAGTCCACATGCGGACGTCGTCCAAAGAGATGGTCGACAACATAAGCGTCATCACCGGGGTGTCCGAAAAGAAAGCCATCAGCCAGACCATCAAGGTCTTCATCGAGAAGAACAAGCTGGACATGCCGTTCAAGTCCGGGCCGATCTACATCCAGTTCGGGCAGGGCATCGACAACGTCCTGTCGCTCGTCGAACTGGCATGCAACCGCAAGATCATCAAGGGGAGCGGCGCCTGGTTCTCGTGGGAGGACAAGGACACCGGGCTCTCGTTCAAGGTGCAGGGAAAGTCGGCCCTCAAGAAGCACCTCGAGGAGAACCCCGAGATACTCGAGGTCATCAAGCCCAAGCTCGTCCCCAGCCGCGACGAAACCGAGATGGACAACGCGATGAGGAAGCTTGAGGCCAGGGGCATCGGCAACCTCACCAAGGAGGAGAAGGAGCAGCTGAAGGCGATACGCAAGGCCAAGGGGATGTCCGTCAACGACCTCGACATGAATTCGGAGGACGCCGACGACCTCGCCGAGCTGGAAGAGGCCATCGACACGGGCAAGAAGGAGGAGTAGGGTTTGGTACGGGTCGAGATAACGAACTACGAGTCCATCGACCACGCCGTCATCGAGATCGACGGCTTCACGACGGTCGTGGGGCCCAACTACAGCGGCAAGAGCGCCGCGATGAGGGCGATCAACGCGGCCCTCACCAACCAATCGGGCATGGAGTTCGTGCGGTGGGGGCAGGACTACTGCGAGGTGCGCATAGAGGCCCCCGGCCTCGACCTGCTGTGGCACAAGGAGGAGGGGAACAACCATTACGTCGTCAACGGGAGCAGATACGCCAAGATAGGACGCGACGAGCCGCCGCGCGAGGTCAGCCAGCTCGGCTACGGCACCGTCAAGGTGTCCGGGCAGAAGCACGACCTCCACTACGCCGACCAGTTCACCCCGCTGTTCCTCGTGGACGACCAAAACACGAAGACGGCCGACCTGGTGGCGTCCGTCTACGGGCTGGACAGGCTCTACAAGGCGTCGGAACTGTGCAGCAAGGATCAGCGCTCGAACGACTCGCTGCTGAAGGTGCGCAAGAGGGACTTGGAGGACGCAAGGTCGGATCTCAAGAGGTTCGAGGGTCTCGACGACGTGCTACGCAAGGCGAAGGCCATCAAGGCGGCGCGCGAGCGGATAGACGAGGGCCGGGCGCAAATAGATCGGGCCTCCTCCTGGGCGAGGGCCATGTCGGAGGCCTCCATCAAGTGCAAGAGGCTGAGGCCGGCCGCTGGCGTGCCGATTCCGGAATCCGACACCCTCGCGGGGGATCTTCAAAGGTACGGCGCCGCCCGGGGATTCCTCGACCGCATCGGGCGGCTGCAGTCGGAGACGGCGGCGTTGAGGCCGGCCGCGGAGGCGGTGCTGCCGGATTCCGGGCCGCTCGGCGCGCGCGTGGGGGAGCTAAGTGGTGCGAGGGGCATGCTGTCCAGACTCCAGGCGGTCGCCGCGGAGGAGCGGGGGCTGAGGGGCGTTTTGGAGGTTTCAGTCCCCGAGTCCATGTCGGCCGGCCTGCGCGACTCGATGGAGAGGGTTTCCCGCGCCAAGGGGTATATCGAGTCTCTCAAGTCCGGCAAAGCGGAGATTTCCTCGCTGAAGACCCAACTGTCGAAATGCGAGGCCGATCTGGAAACGGTCGAGGATGAGCGGGCGTCATTTGACAGGTGTCCGCTCTGCAACCAGAAGTTGGAGGCGGCGTGATGCTCGAAACGGCTACAAGGTTCATCACGTTCGCCGACGTGCATGCCAGCGCCATCAACCCCGGGTCGCGCATCGGCGACTATCTGGGCGACATCCTCGCGAAGCTCGTGCAGATAGGCAGGGTCGGGAGGAAGGTCGGCGCGCACTTCTACATCCTCGCCGGCGACCTGTTCAACTTGAAACAGCCGATTCGCAACCCCCATAGCCTGAACCGGGTGCTCGCGGAGGTGTTCAAGGAATACGGCGCCCCGATATACGCGACCGAGGGCAACCACGATCTGCGAAACGACAGTTACGAGACATTCGACGAGCAGCCCCTTAGCGTGCTCTACGAGACCGGGGTCCTCGTACAGGCCCGGGACGAGCTGTTCACCTTGGAAAACGGGATGTCCATACAGATACGGTCGTTCCCGTTCGAGGAGAATCCCGACATCAACTCGATGCCGGCATGCAACAGGGTGGCCGACTACCACATAGCCATCCTACACCTGTACTCCAGCCCCTCGGGGGGCAGCCTTCATGGCATGCGGGTCTACTCCTACCCGGAGATAGCCGGGTTGGGGGACGACATGTTCGTCATGGGCCACTACCACATAGACCAAGGCATCCGGGTCGTGCGCCACGGCGACCGTGACGCGACGTTCGTGAACGTCGGGGCCATAAGCCGCGGTAGCTTGGTCGATGACAACCTCGACAGGATCCCGCGAATCGGATATGTGACGCTCCACAACATTGTCAGGGAGGGCCCGATGGGACCCAAGGTGATGGACGGGGCGACGGTGGACGCGAAGTCCGTGCGGCTGAAGGTCAAACCGGCCGGGGAGGTGTTCGACCTCGAGGCCAAAGAGGACGAAAAGAGGAGGATGGGCGAGGCCGAGGCCTTCGTGGAGAAGTTGAGGATCGAGGAGGACGAGGAGGGGGGCACGGACAGGCTGGACGAGGCCATCGACTCCCTCGACGTGGACAAGGACGTGCTCGACAGCGTGCGGCACTACCTGCAGGAAGCGGACATATCGCTCAAGGACGTCAAATGAAGCTGTCGTACACGGAATACCGAAGGTATCTCGACTGCCCGCGCCTCTATAGGATGAAAAGGGACAGGATCGAGCCGCCCGAGAGGGAGAGCAGGTACTTTGCGCTGTACGGCCTCCTCGTTGAGAGATTCTTCGAGAGGTACACGAACCGCATCTGCAAAACCGGGCGCGTCCTCAAGGACGAGGAGGTCCGATACCTCCTCGGGGAAATGTGGAAGATAACCCTCGACGAGAACTACGTCGTGTGGACCGACCCGTGGGTCAAGCAGACCGAGGATCAGATTTTCGAGACGGCCTATGAGGATGTCCTCGAAAATATGAGGAAGTTCGACTTCTGGGGGCACGCGAGGGCTGAAGTCCCCTTCCGCATCAACCTGAGGAAGTCCGGGGACGCACTGACCTGCCGCATGGACTTCATCCACACCCCGGAGGACGGCTCCGGCGTCGAGATACTCGACGGCAAGGGCAAGATGAAGATCGACAAGGACGCCGACTTGGAGCAGCTGTATTTTTACGCACTCGTGTATCTGCTCCGCAACGGGCGGCTTCCGAAGAGAATCGGCTTCCTCTACTACAGGTTCAAGCTCATAAAGTACATCGACTTCGATGCGGACACGATACTCTCGTTCAGGGACAAGCTCGCCCTCGTGAAGACTTCGATAAAGAGGGACACCGAGTTCGCCCCAAAGGTGAAACTGAGCAAGCACTGCCGCTGGTGCCCGTACAGGTTCGACTGCGACGCCTTCCGCATGAAGAAGGAGGCCAACGCCAAGAAGCGGAACAAGGGCATCGAGGGTTGGGCGGGGCAGGCCGTGGAACTGGATCTATAGGAGGGCCGGATGGCCGACCAGGTTGAGAGATTCAAGGAGCTCGAGGCGCGGAGGCAGGAACTGTCCACCAAGAAGATAAGGCTGGAGGAGCAGTACAACGCCAAGCGCGAAACCCTGGCCGCCCTCATCGAGGAGGTCAAGGGGGCCGGCTACGACCCGAAGACGTTGAAGAAGACCATATCGGAGATGGAAAAGAAACTCGCCGCGGACATCGAGGAGTTTGAGGCGGCCATAAACAATGCCTCCCGGCAGCTGGCATCAATCGAGTCCTGACCGGGGGCGAAAGGAGACTCAAGATGGAGATACGCGTTTCGAAAAAGGAACTCCAAAGGGCGGTGTCCGTCACGCGAAGGGCCCTTTCCAAGGTCATCATCCAGCAGGAGCGCGGCCATATCCTGATGTCGGTGTCCGATGGGAAGATGGTGGTGTCCGGGACCAACAACGACTTGAAGGCGCTGTGCGTCGTGGATGTCCAATGCTCGGGCGGGGGCAGGGCGGAGTTCACGGCGGATCCCAAGATATTGGGGAACGTGCTGAACAAGGTCGATCTCGCGGAGGTCACCATGTCCTACGACGAGGGGGAGCAGTCCGTCAAGGTGTACACGGCGGACGGGGGTTCATCGTTCGCGACCCTGCAGTCGTTCCCGGCTTCGATGATGCTCTCCTTCACCCCGAACACCAACAGGCAGGCCACGCCCGTCCCGAGGGCGATGCTTCAGTCGTCGCTTGACTACGCCGTCCGCTACCTGTCGAAGATGACCGAGGACTCCCGCAACTTCGACATCGTGACCGTGTCCAAGGGCATCATGTACGCGGCCAACGGCCTCAACATGCTCGGGTTCATGGTTTCGAAATCCCTGGAGGCGGTCAGCGACCTGCGGCTCCGCAAGGCCGTCATCCCCATGCTGTCCGGCGTCCTCAAGGAGATCGACGACGAAACAGTCAGCGTCATCCAGACGGCGTCCGAGGTGGGGATCGAAACCCCGTCGGCGTATTTCACGGCGCTCAAGCCGGCCGCGGAGCCACCCTCCGTCCCTACCGAACTCATAAAGTCGGAGGGCCCGCACACGGTCGTCGACCGCAAGCTGCTGCTGAGGCACCTCGACAGGCTTGCCATATCGCACACCGGGACGCCGGGCATCATCGGCATCGACATAACCGTCGGCGGGGCCGGGGACTCGTCCTACATCGACATGTCCCTGCAATCGTCCAAAAGCATCGAGAGGGTGCCGTGCCAGAGGGTGGACGACGGCAACGCGGAACCGGTCACGCACATGGTCGAGTACAAGATCCTGAAGGCGGTCCTCGGTTCGTTCGAGCATGGGGATCGCGTCCGGCTGCACATCAACGAGGAGGGCGGCAAGTCGTTCAAGGCCTATGACAAGGGCACCATCGGCGAGGATCAGTTCGTGGCGGTCGGCATCGGCGGCTACGCCAAGCTGAGGTAGACCATGGACGCCGCCGTCTACGAATCCTTTGTCAAGAGGGTCAGCATCGCCGAGGGCATGCGGAGGTCAAAGCTGGAGGACGAGAGCCGCCTGTCCGGGGAGGTGTCGGGGCTCCAGGAGAGGTCGGATCTCCTCCGTCTGACCGAAAAGGTCATCAAGCACCTCATTGACAGGCTTGCCAAGGGCGATCTCGAGCGCATGGACAGGCTCGTGACCTACGGGCTTGAAACGGTGTTCCCCGGCCGCAACATAACTTTCGCATCGCGCCTCGAGGAGCGCGGCAAGCGGATGCGCGTCGCGCTCAGGACCATCCAAGACGACATGGAGGTGTCCCCGGCATCCAAGAGCAGCGTGCAGGTCATCGAAAGCTTCATACTCCGGCTCATCTGCATGCGCAAGCTCAAGCGGGCGCCGCTTATGATGCTCGACGAAACGTTCGCCGCCGTGGACAGTACGAACATAGACAACGTGGGGAAGCTCATAACGCAGCTGTCGGAGAAAACGGGGATGGATATCCTTGTCGTGACGCATCTTCCGCAATTCGCCGAATGGGGCCGCCACATATACAGGATAAGCCAGCGCGGAGGCACCGCCCGCGTGGAGAAAATACGATGAGAGTGTATATCCAGCTGGATGTCCAGAACCTGTTTTTCGCCGCCAAGGACATCGGCAAACGCGTCGACTTCATGAAGATCCGCGACCATTTCAAATCCACGGACGATGAGATAGTCGAGATGGTGGCGTACACCATTCGGACGCCGGACGCGGACTACAAGCGGTTTGAGCATTTCATGAAGTCGCTCGGTTACCTCCTTTCGGTGAAGAAGGCGCAGGTCACCACGGGCGCGGACGGACAGCGGGTGTACAAGAACACCGACCAGGACATGGCCATCTGCATCGACTGCCTTGAGAATGTGGACAAGTTCGACAAGTGGGTGATCATGTCCGGGGACGGCGACTTCATCGACCTCTGCCGGCACCTCAAGTCGAAGGGCAAGGCGGTGGAGGTGTGGTCGCTCGGGGGATCCAGTTTCAACAAGGGGTTCTGCGACTACGCCGACGTCATCAGGTTCCTCAACAAGAATTTCTTCTTCGAGAAGCCGTCCCATGACGACGCGTATCGCGGGTGCGGATACACCGGACGAAGCGGCGCGGGGGAGGGGGAGGGCGGATGAAAAGCCCGGGCGTGATATACAGGCAGTACAGGCAGGCCCGGAAGCTGGCGTTCATACGGGCCGTGTCCAAGGCGCGGAGAAAGACCCACGAGAGCTGCCACTATTCGGCCTGCATCAACTACAACGATGTCGACGGGGCCGAGAAAAGCGTCAAGCTGTGTCTGCTGCGGCCAGACAACCTGGACGTGTGCACGAACCCCAGGGACTGCAACGCGTTCGCCCGGCGCTGGTCGGACGCGCAGGTCGCCGAGGAGTTCGAACGCATCATGGCCAACGACGCCGAGAAGAAAAAGACCTTCCCGGAACTCTGGGCCTACGAGTGGGTGCTGGACAAGTCCCTCAAGGAGGCAAGGGACTCCGGCGGTGTCTTTACCTCTTTGGTCGTTTTCCTCATATCGTTCCTGGAGTCGATTCTAAGGGCTGTCGGCGGCAGGAAGAGGCTGATGGAGTAGAATATGCCCGCCGCGCGCAAAAGGAAGTGGGAGGCGCAGGAGACATGCGTCTGCTTCAACTTCATTAACCTCCTCAGGAATGTGAGGTCGGAGGTGCGGACCCGCGTCGACCGCGGAAAGGAGCCGGAGCGATACCGGGCGGAGATATTGGCGGGGCTGGAGGCGTACGAGGTCAACGGGCAGAGGTTCAAGTACTCCACCGTGCCGAACAGGCTCGGGGGCGTGCGGTGGTATGTGCGCTGCCCCAAGTGCGATTCCAGGACGATGAAGCTGTTTCTGCCGACTCGCTACCCCGACAGGGAGCAGCGGTATCTTTGCGCCAAGTGCCACAGACTCCAGCAGACCTCCCTGGTGAAAGGTAAGTCCAAGAAATACAAGACGATAATACGGCCGCTGAAGCGGATGCAGAAACTGAAGGACATGCTGATGAACACCCATCTGACACCCGACGAGGCGAAGCCGTTGATAGACGAATACGAGAATCTGTCGAAAAACCTGAAAAACACGCCGGAATACCGACTGTGGAAGTTCAAGATGGAACACGGGGGGCTGGGCTGACACCGTTAATCTATTCATAAGGCATTGGATGTGTAACCTATCGGGGGACACGTCCATGATTGAGTCGGTGATGCGGGTCGTTACCGCATACAAAAGGCGCTTCGTCAGGAAGCTCAAGCGAAGAAGCCCCGCCGAACGCCTGAAGTCCCGCAGGTATTACCGGGCGAACAAGAACAAGATACGGATTCAAAGGAGACGGTATCTCCGGAAGAACCGCCTCTTCATGCGGTCGAGGAAGCTTTTCAAGAGGGTGAAGCCCAGCTGGCTGTCCCCGAAGAAGACGAAGCCGCCGACGATGAAGTCAAAGAGGAAGGCGCCCAAGAGGCACACCCCGGTCAGCAGACCGAGGAAGATCAACATAGCGAAGCCGCCAAAGCCGCGGGCCAGGAAGGCACATGTCCCCAAAAGACGCACCCCGTCCGCCCCAAAGCCGTCCAGGCCAAGACCGAGATCCACAAGGGCGCACGCCTAGCAGCCCCCCGGGGGATTTCACCGGATTCGTGGCCGTATACAAGGACGGCACCGTCGTCCCGGAGCGCGAGAACTACTACAGCGAGCGCTTACGCAAGAAGATGGCCACCAACTGGCTCGAGGTCGACAAGTCGGCCGTCGAGCGCCTTGAGATTCATTGGCGCGGCAGGAAGATGGCCTCCATCAGCAAGGCCGAGCACCCCGAGATAAAGCCCTCCGATTGGTTCTTCAGCCACACGGGCTGTCTGGACATGTCGACCCACAGCGTGCGCGTGGTCGCCCGGAACATAGGCTACAGGGACCGTAGCGGCCTCACAAACGTGATATCCATCCTGGAGTGCGACGGCACCATGAAGGGCTACGCGCGTGCCTGACGACATCAAAATCTACTTGGTGTCCGACGCGACGCACTTCGCCATAAGCGACGTCTACCACGGGTACGCCAACGCGTTGAGGGAACTTAAGGTGCCCCACGAGGAGTTCCCCTACCACCTGTTTCGGACCGTCCTTTCAGACGAAATCTCCTACCACGTGATCCACTCCACGGCTCTGATGAGGTCCAAGGGCTTCACCCACGCCATGTTCATCGGCGGCATGCGCAACGTCCCGGACTGGATGCTTGAAAGCCTCTACGGCGTGAAAAGCGTCGTCGTCGCGACCGAGGACCCCCACAGCTTCGACCCGAACAAGAAACGGCTGGGGAAGATCGACTACTACTTCAGCAACGAGAGGTCGGTCGGCGAGTGCGGCCGGTACGGGAACACCTACTACTGCCCGACGGGCGCCTGCAGCCAGGAGTGCGGCGTCACCCCGCGCGCCTATATCGATGAGAGATACCACAGCGACATACTGTTCCTGGGGGCGCTCTACCCCAACAGACAGAAGATGCTGGAGCGGATAATCCCGATGGTGGAGCGCAACGGCTTGGACTTCAAGATCTGCGGCCATGTGGGCTACATGAAGAAGTCCAGCCCGCTCAAGAAGTACATCGCCGACGCCCGGACGATACCGCACCGCGAAACGGTCAAATACTACAACGGAGCCAGGGCGGTCATCAACATCCTCCGCGACACGACGTGGAGTCCGAGGACGAAGAGCCAGCGAAACCCCTTCAACAAGAGCCGTTTCGCGCCCGAGAGCCTCAACCCCAGGGCGTACGAAGTGCCCCTCTGCGGGCCGCTGATGTTCCTTGAGGACACGAGACCCGAGTCTCGGGAACTGTTCACCGAGGACGAGGTCGTCTTCTTCTCCGACGGCGAACAGCTTTCCGACAGGCTTGAGTCTTACCTGGTGTCCAAGGACCCCTCCGTGGCGCGCGATATGTCCCTCGCCGCCTTCCAAAAGGTGGCGGCGGCCCACACGTACGTCCACCGCCTCGTGACCATCTTGGGCGTGCTGAGGGCAGGGGGCCTAAAATAATACTCTACTCATACATAGGGTATTTCGTACGGTTCACCAGAGGGACGATTCATGGGCGAGAGGGACATCGCAGCCTTCAGGATGCCGCAGGTGGAGGAGCCGACCCCGTCGGGGCCGCTGTACCACAAGGGCAGGACGGTGGGGAGCGCCGCGGCGGTCCTCGACTTCAGCAAGATGATGGACCTCATCCTGTCGAATCGGGCCTTCTTCGCCAGCCTGCCGGCTAACGTCCAAAAAAGCCTCGCCAAACTACACAGGATGTCCTCGAACGCTTTCAAGTTCGCCTCCGATCGGGAGGCTTACTTCGCCGGCCAAGGACGGCCGGCACTCGGCGACTTGAAGAAGTACATCGAGAACGTCATCGGCATAAAGGGCCTTCCGGAATCCGTCAGAAATGCCTTGGAGGGCGTCCAAACGGCAATCAAGCGGGAAATGAGCGGCGAGCCGGCACCGCAGCCGAAGGCCGCCCCGGCACAACCCGCACCCGACGAGGTCGGAAAGCCGCAGGAGTCGGCCCCAACGTCAGAGAAACCCGCGCCAACGGGGCGCGCGACGGACATGAAGGTACCATCGGGGCGCGGCGACCCCTACGAAAAGCTACAGGCCATGTTCAAGAAAAGCAGGCACTATGCGGACATATACCCGGCGCTTCCCTTCGAAATACGCCAGGAATTGCAGAGAGTAGGGCTGGACTTGGAATCCCTCAAGGGTTTTGCCAAGCAGGCCTCTCTAGGCATCGTCAGCAGATACCTGGCATCAAGGCGGTAGAATTTATCTGTTCATAAAAAAGAGCACCTTGACGGGACAGGCCCGTACACGAGGACAGGACATCGATGAAGATAAGGACGTACAGTCCGCAGACGGGAAACCTTCTCGCGGAAGACATCACGGGGATCAACTTCGGCAGCGTCCGCCAAGGCAGGCACGGGGCGCTACCCGTCCTCGTCAGGCCGTTCGCGGATGTCGAGGTGCTTACCGGGCTGGAATTGTATCTGCAGAACAACGGCGGCTTCTCCCACACCAGCTACGGGTATTTCACGAACAGCGACTTCGTCCCCGGTGTGCACTCCTGGACGAGCGACGACAGCGCCTACCCCGCGATAAGCGACCATTTCACGGAGGTGTCCGACCCGCCACAGCCGTACGGGGGTGTCAGCCTGGGAGTAGACGGGGACGGGTACGGGGACTACGTCTGGCTGGATGTGCAGCCCGGGCAGACCGAAACGGGATCGACATCATCCATCAATTACCGCTTCATTTTCGAGTACTCGTAGACCAAGAAGGACGTGAGCCATGAGGATTGAATCGTACAACCCCGAGACGATGGTCATGCTGGAGTCGGACGCGGCGTCTGTCGACTTCGGCACGGTGGCCAGGGGCCACCACAACTCCACCGCCGTGTCCGTGAGGCCCGTGGCTGGCGCAGGGGAAACCCTCAGCCGGCTGGCCCTGTTCCTCGAGGACAACGCAGACCTCAACAACACGCAGTTCGGAAAATTCAAGTGGCCGACGCCGATTGCCGGCATCGAACCCGGAGACCCGCGGCTGAGCGACTATTTCATACCGGCCCCGGGCGTCTCGGACTTCGAGGACTACGGCGAACTCAGCGACTACGGGGTCCCGATGGACCCCGACACGCCGGAGTACGTCTGGATGGACGCGGAGGCGGCCACGTCGGAGATGAACCTCGGTGACAAGACCGTGAACTTCAGATTCGTGTTCGAGTATGTCTAAGGGATCCGCCAGAAGAACCGTCGGCGCAGTCGTCGCCGATGCCGCATACACCTTGATAGCCGCCGGCACGGGCTTGAGCGACGCCGACGTGAGGAGGCTCCGCGAGGAGGCCCCGAGGCTTGCCAAGAGGGTGCAGGTCAGCAAAGACGAGAAAAACCCGTTCAAAGGGTTCTCGGACGACGAGAAGCGCCTTCTTCTGGCTTATGTCGTGTATCTGCGGCAGAACCTCATTATGGACTCGACCACGCACCCGAACGACGAGGATGCGGCGAAGATACTGCACGGCGAGGTGTTCCCGGGGACGGACAGGAAAACGATGAAACGGCTGGTTGAGGAGCTGGTGAGGCAACTGCAGAAGGCCGGCGTGAAGTTCAACGACGACTAAGAACGGAGTCAAAAATGGCACTCGGAAAAAAGGATCTCATCGGTGACATATCGGTCATCGACTTCAGAATCGTGTTTGGGACGGCCGCCGTCAGTTCGGATCACCAGAAGGTGGTCATCAACTACACCGGCTACGCGTTCCCGGCGCTGGCGAACGGGGAACTCACCACGTACGAGTACTCGCTCGACAACGGGAGCACATGGCAGGCAATGACGCCGTCGTCCGGCACCGACCTCACGTCGCTCGGGTTCTCCGCGGGCGGCACGGCCCACACGTTCGAGTGGGAGGCGAAGGCGGACGAGGGGACGGACTTCTACAACGTGACTGTCAGAATCCGAATGAACGCGGAGAGCGGTTCGGACGAAACGGGAGTCACCTCGACCTCCTACTACTTCGAACGAACCTCCACGAACGTCGCGCAGTCGGCGCAGCCGTCGCCGTTCCCGGAAAGCTATGCGGGTCAATCCGGCAACGAGCTCATGAGGGGCTTGGCGCCGAGGCTGTAGATCTCGACAGACGGGGGCGCGCGCCGCCCCCGGCAAGGCATATAAGATGGCAGACGGGGCTGATCCGCTCAGGATACTCGGCCTTTCCCCGGGCGCCAGCCTGGAGGACGCCAAGGAACATTACCGCCGGCTCTGCCTGAGATACCATCCCGACAAAAACCCCGGGAACGAAACACAGTTCCGCAGGATCGCGGAGGCCTACGCCCAAGTGCGGGCGAAGCCATCCCTTCTCGAATCCGTGGCCCCCGAGCGGGGCGGCGTCGTAAGCTACCTCAGTAGCGGCATCAAGCTCAGCATGAGGGACATATACCTCGCGAGCGAGCAGACGGTGTCTTTTCAGCGCCTGACCAAATGCGGCAGATGTTCCGGGACGGGGGCCGCCGACGGCGCCAAGGGCGTGTGCGAGTGTTGCAGCGGCGTCGGCATCATCGACAGCGCCGTCCTCTCCATGATGGGGCGTGACAACCTCTGCCCGGTGTGCAAGGGGTCGGGCATCGTCGGGGAAGTCTGCCCCGCATGCCACGGGGACAAGACGGTCTTGGAGAACGTCACGGCGACGTTTCGATCCACGCTTCATTGCTACTACAAGCGAGGGGTTCTCCTCAAGGGGTTCGGAAACGTGCGCCCCGACGGCAGCTACGAGGATTTGATGGTCAAGCTGGACATCCACAAGGATCCCTATGTTTCCGTCGACGGGACTTCGTTCAAGGTGTACGTGTACGTCACGCCCGCGCAGCGGGTGTCGGGACACAGGGGGGTGCTCCACATATTCGACAGGGACGTGCCCTACAAGGTTGACCCCTGGGACTCCGAAAACATCGTCTACGACGGCATACGGCCGGGGTTCCGGCGCGAGATAAGGGTCGTGTACAAGGAGGTCGTGCCCGAGGTGACCGACGAAACAAGGGAACTGTATCGGCGCATCAAGGACCTCGAGGGGAAATCATGCGACAAGGTGGGATCCCTCGCCCTGACGAAGTTGTGCGAGCCAAACCCGACTCCGAACGCGGGCGGCCCGGCCAAACGAGGAAAAAGCCGCGCGCGACACCGCTACTGACTCCGTCACTCGGACGGGATGTTTTCCCTGAAGTCCTTCTGCTTGATGTGCGGGACGCCCGGGTACTTGTCCCGCACATAAGCTTCAACCCCGGTCACATCGGGGAACTCGATGAAGGCCGTGGTCCGTATCTCCACGGGCAGCTTGTGGGAGAGGATGTCCTCCATTGTCTCGTTGACCGCCGTGAGGTACTCGTCGGCGCTGATCGGCTTCCCTATGATCGGCCCGACGTTCTCCACCGCCTTCAAGTCCACGCTGTAGGCGTCGACCAGCCCCTCCTCGTTCAGCGCGTGTACGACGGGGGGCGAGTAGCCGTTTGTGTACACCTTGGTCAGCAGTCCCTTGGATCTTGCGTGACGGCAGGCCTCCAAGAGGCCCTTCTCCCATATGGTAGGTTCGCCGCCCAGGAACACGACCGCATCGTGGAGCGGCGTGACCAGGACATCGATCATCTCGATGGCGTCGCCGATGACGTTGTCGGGGTTGACGATTTGCTCGTAGTTGTAACAGCCGACGCACTTGAAGTTGCAGCCGAGGGAGAAGAGGATCACGGAAATGTGATTCTCGTACTCCTGGAAGCCCTCCTGTATGTAGCTCACTATCTTCATGTCATTTCCTCGCGGCTTACCCGCCGACGGACACAAGCTGCCCGTTGCGGTAGAACACCCTCTTCGGGTACTCCCAGTCCCTGCGGATCCGGTTCCAGCTGCTGACCGGCGTGATGAACCCCACCACCCGCGTGTACTGCCGGACGATTTTCTCCCCGCATATCTTGCAGGTTTCGTGTTTTCCAATGGTGTAGTGCTCCCGCGCGCACTCGCTGTAGGCGTAGTTCACCGCGAAGTAGACGGTCCCGGTCTTCCGGGCCATGTCCATCATCCTCTTGAATTGGACCGGCGACAGGGGCTTCTCATCGTCTACGTTGATGTGGAGAATGGCCCCGCCGGTCGTCAGCTGGTCGATGCTGCCCTGGATGCGGAAGCGATCATAGATGGAACCCTCCTCGATGAGCGGGATGTACTGGTTCGAGTAGATCTTGAACTTCTTCGGGTTGTACCCCATAAGGGTGTCCAGCTCGCAGAGCCTGACGGCCATGGACTCGCCGGGGATCTGCTCGATGTTGTAGATGTTGCCCTCCGATCGTTCGTCCGACTGCCACCGGAGTATGTTGGACTCGACATTTTTCAAGACCTCGGCGAGCGCGTCGACCCCGTCGTTCGTCCGGATGTCCAGCCCCTTGTTGGACACGTACTCGTGTGCGCCGATGAAGCCGATGGTCGAGTACTGCTTGCGCAGATGTATCCAGTCATACGTGTAGAGCGGCATGTTCCCGCTGGCGATGAGGTGCTTGATGAGCTGCCGGTGCGCGTAGAGGATCTTGTGCAGGAGATTCAGGTCCCTCTTCAGTATCCCGGGGTCGTCCTTTTCGAGTACTGCTATCCTCGGCAGGTTCAGCCCGGCGACCCTGTGGGAGCCTATGGAGAGGCCGCCGACGCCGAAGCTGTTGTGGTATCCGGCGTCCGCGACCTTGCTGAAGTCGTTTCGCAGCCGGCAGCAGGAGGAGAAGCTCGTCGGGCTGGATTGGAAGACATTCGCGAGCGATTTCCTGCTGTTGATCTCGGCCGCCCAGTCGGCGAACTCGGGATCTATCAGTTCCCCGTCGTCGTCGACCGATATGGCGAGCGTCATCACGGGGAACGTGAACATACCCTCGGTGCCGTTGATGTCGCTGTAGTACTCGAAGAACAGCTTCGAGAGTTCGACGACGCTGGAGATGTCGGGTTCGTGGAAGTTGCCTTTCCCATCGGGGATGAGGTATTTGTTGCCGTTCATGTTCAACAGGGTTTCGAGGAACCCGTGGTCCATCACGCTCAAGTTCGTGAAGGCCGACTGGCTCCCCCTGAAGGGAAAGTTCATCGAGTAGATGAAGTTCTGGAACTGGTTCTTCACATGATACCACTCGGCGGCCTCGTGCGAGTCGATGCCCGCGTCGTGATCCCGCTTGCCCTTCCGGATGATAGCCGCGTAACCGTCCCCTTTCTCCCTGCGGTAGAACCAGTCGAGTATGACGAAGAAGTCGGGGTAGCTCGCGGCACCGACAATCTGGTTGCTGATGTAGGCCGTGCTTTGGATGATGAGCGCGATGAACGTGTCGCTCCGGCGCGGGGGCTTGATTGTCATGTTGCCGCGGAAGAACGCCATGCCGCCGGTCAGCAACTCCCTGAGATCGAAGGCGAAGCAGTTGTGCTGCTTCATTCCGTTTGCGTAGAAGGTACCCGTTTCCGTGGTGACGTCGTATACGTAATCCCCCAGCGACTCTCCCGAAAAAGTGGAGCGAAACTCCGAAACGGGAATCCGAAATATCTTGGATACCTTGTCCGACCGGGGTGTTGTGTCCATATTTCCATTCGGTGTAGCATCGTCCCGGGATTGTAGTTTTTGGGAAAGGTCTTTCATCCCAGAAGAAGGCGTGAAAGAAATCCCGAACAGCCAATCCATATTGGATCCGCAGATGCGCTTGGAACTTTTCACCCCCATCGATGACAGCACGTCGTGTAGCTGATTGACCAGTCCGTACCCGGCAACCCTCAAGTTGATTGAGCCGGAGGGCGTAACGGTGCCATCGCTGTCGATCAGCCCGGCGACAAGCGCCTCGACTGAATCTTCGTCCCAATCGAAAATGTTCGCCGGGAGTGCCTTCCTGAAAGCGCTGGAGGAATCCTTGATTCCGAAAAACTTGGCGAGAAGCATTTTCAGCCGCAGTGAACTGAATCGAATTTTCCTGTCAGCAATGATTTCAATGTAGCGATCATTGAGTAGCCTCTTCACCACCGAGTATATGCGAGAGCGCTTGATATCCTTCTGGTACACATACACCCAATTGCGAAGCTCGTCTATCTTGATGGCAACATCCTCGTTTGTGAGGTTGTTGCTGTCATGGTAGAACTTCGTCCGGCTGACATTTCCATCACCCAGGATAAAACCAATAAGGTAAGCCATGTCCGACGGGACCGATACGGTGCCTGATAGTTCGCCAACAGGCCTCGTAGAGTCGACGGCGTCCCCAACAGAGAGATCCCCGGCTTTTTTCTCGGAACCGTCGGACAAGATAACCGGATGGTCGTCCGTGACAAGCGCGAAGTCCCCGTTTTCGGTTTGGTATGCTATCATGTCACGTTCGTTCTTGTGCCTCAGGATCCTCTTCAAGGGCACCCAAGACCCATCAGCATCAAGTATCTCAAGACGGTGCCTTTGGATGACGGATTCGGAAAGAATATCATCCTTGTACCTGTGGCACATGCGGCCGCCATTGCTTTCAAGAGGCATCGTGAAATAGTCGATCGTCTTGAACACAGACCCGCAGTCTATGACGTCCATACCCGGGGCGGTTACCGCGTGTTCCTCGTATTCAAGGAAGAGGTCGCGCATCGTCAAGGTTCTCACCTTGCCGTTCACTTTGATTGTCACGGGGGTCTGTTCATAATACGAATACGGCATGTGTGCGTGCGTAAGGTCGTTCACGAATATCTCGCCGTTCACGATCTTCTCGATGGCCTCCGTCGCCGTCTCCTCATCCGCCGTTTCCTTCACCCACTTGTAGAGGAGGAAGAGCGAGTTCAGCTTCATCAGCGACTTGTTGTTCTCCTGGTTGTACTGGTGGATGTTTTTCTCTTTGACGTTGGCGTTCGCGTCCACGCTCACGTCCGCCACGCTCCCGGACTTGCCGAAGAACTCTTTCGAAAACTGAACGATGTCCATGTGCTTGTTGGCGATGCCCTGTATGGAGAACACCTCCTCCCCGTACCTCTTGTACAGGCTCTCCATCAAATCCACGAAGTCGTTCTCGAATGTCTGCTTGACGTACCAGCCCTTGAGATGAACCGACATAGACAGTTTCCTCCAATAGGGGGCGCGCGGAAGGGTGCCGCGAGCCCTCGAATTAGTGTCTCACGAATATCCCGATGATTGCCTGAAGCAGGGAACGGAAGCCGCCCCGAGGTTGCTCCCCGCCGTTCATGTGGAAGTCTCTATCTGGTACCGCAGCCACGGCCTCCGGAGCGGGTGGCTGTCCCTCTTCCGTCTGCGGAGGGTGTATGTCGGTGCGGAAACGTTTCCAGTCGAATAATCTGCCCGGGTCGATTTTTCTGCCCGGGGCGATGTCCTCGTGGCCGACTATGTTTTCCTCGGGTATCCCATGCTCCCCCATGAGCCCCTTGACCAACTCGGCCAACCGCTCGTATTGGAAGTCGGTGTATTCCACGAGGTTTCCGTCGCCCTCGAGCTCGATGCCGATGCTGTATCTGTTGATGTTGGTCCTGGCCTCGCCCCCGACCGTCCAAGAGGATCTGCCCGCGTGGTAGGCCACGTCCTCGTGCTTCACGAGGGCTATCATGTCGGAGCGGCCCTCGTACGGCTCGCGGGGTATGATGTAGTGGGCGCTGACCTTGTTCTCGACCTTGCCGGTCTTCTTGTTGCGGTGCAGCTCCTCGTTCGTGAACCAGGCCACCGCGCCGCCGACGCCATACAGCTTCCCGCCCTTCGACCCGATGTGGTGGATGATGATCATGTCGAGCGGGTCGGAGGCTGATCTCGGGTGCCTGAAAGGGCTTGGTATCCACCGCTTGATCAGCATAGCTACGCTCCTCCCGGGCGGGCCGATCCCACCCTCGACACAATCGTCTCTGCATCAGGTTTGGGCAACTAGAAAACCCGTATTAGTTTAGTATTGGCTATCGATTCTATGTGCCCATCCTTCAATGTAATGGTCGGGCGTCTTCGGATTAAACCGGCGGGCCAAGGGAACGAAAGAAAGAAAAACCGCAAGGAACATCTTTATCAAAAAGTATATTAATAGGAATGAGGAGGCGATCCGTGGAGGAATCGTACGTGCTGGACCATGCCATCTTCGAAACGGTGACAGGCTCCCAGGCCTACGGGACGAACACGCCCCAGTCGGACACCGACAGGACGGGTGTCATGGTGCCCGGCCCGGAGTACACGATGGGTTTGCAGAGGTTCGGCGAGTACAGCGACTTCGAGGGCGACGACCGCAAGTTCTACGGCATCCAGAAGTTCATGGCGCTGTGCGTCGAGAACAACCCAAGCATCCTCGAACTGTTGTGGGCGCCGGAGAGGTGCGTCCGACAGACAACGCGGTATTGGGAGGCCATCCTGCCGGCACGCGATGGGCTACTCTCGAAGAAATGCGGCTACACCTACAGCGGATACGCCATCGAACAGCTGCACAGGATCGAGAGGCACCGCAAATACCTCCTCGACCCCCCGAAAAGCCCCCCCTCACGGACGGAAATGGGCCTCCCGGAAACCCCGGTGTTCCCGACCTCGCAGCTGAAGGCCGTGTGCTCGGTCGCCATCGAGGCCATACCGGAGCACATGAGGACGGACTTCTTCTCGGAGCTCGACCAGATATATGGCGACTGGGTGATGCCCCTCTTCGCGAGGTACTTGATACCGTCGCAGAGGTCGATGGCCATGGATTGGCTGCAGAAGGGGTTGAGATCCCAGGCAAGGTCGCTCGCCACCCTCGGCAGGAGGTTCCTGCGGGACGAGTATGTCGAGATGGCGGCCAAGGAAATCGAGTACATGGACCGGCTGCAGGAGTGGCGGAGGTATCTGTCCTGGAAGAAGAGCCGGAACAAGAAACGCGCCGCGCTGGAGGAGAAGTTCGGGTACGATTGCAAGCACGCCATGCACCTCGTCCGGCTGATGCGCATGGGCGCCGAAATACTGCAGGACGGCAAAGTCAACGTGGATCGGACGGATATCGACGCGGAGGAGCTCCGGGAGATACGCAACGGGGCTTGGGAGTTCGGCCGGGTGCAAGCGTACGCCAGGGAACAGGACGAGCGTCTGAGGAGGCTGCGTCAGGAGTCGTCGCTGCCACAGGGGCCCAGCGGAAAAACGGCCCAAAAGGCCTGTGTGGAGGTCACGAAATTGTTCTATCGAGACTGCGGATATGTATAAATCATGGGCCTAAACGGTATATTACGGACATGGAGGATGCGCCAATGGCGGAATGCCAAGGTTGGTGGGGCAAGAAATTCGGGCATAAGTTCGACCATATCTTCGACGTGGAGAAGGGGGAGCCGACATTGTCGGGCTACCAAAGCTCCCGTAGAGGGCCGGGCATCTCCGGAGTCGATACCTCCCCGGGCATCATGGAGATCCTTGAGGCCAGCAGACCGGTCAAAAGGATCTATGTCTACAGCATATGCCGAAGATGCGGCCACATCATACACAGGGACGGCATGTCCTGAAAGGGCTTTTGACGGCAGAAATCATATGGAACCCAAACACGACGATCTACACGAGCGGACATACTTGGTGCAGTGTTGGGTACACCCAAGTTCCGGCAAGGATCTGATGGACAAGAACAGGATCCTGGAGGAGATGAGGACGTTCCTCGGACACGTCTTCACCGACGACAAGGGGCTGGAGGAGGGCATGAAGCAATTTGAGAGGCAGGTGGACGGCTTGGTCCTGCATCCGTTCTTCATGAGATCCCGCCGCCCCGTCGCCGACCCGGAGGGCGAGTTCATGGGCAGGATACGGGAGAGCCACCCCGAGGCGAAGTTCGCCTCCTGCCAGGAGATCCCGAACTCGAAATAGTACTTACAGGAGGCGCATACTTATGGCAGCGCACAACAAGAGCATTCTAGCGGAGGGCCTGCGGGCCATGGCGCGGACGTCCGTCTGCCCGTGGGACGACTACTACGCCCGCATGGCGCAGACGGACTGGCTGGAGTGGCGCCATGAGAAGCGTTGCACGAAGACATACTTCATCCGCAACTGCCCCTTCGGCGGCTCCTACGCGCTCCTGGGCGGCGTCACGGAGTTCCTGCGGCAGGTCCATGACTATCGGTTCACGGACGAGGCCCTCGAGGTCATGCGCGGACAGGGATACCGCGAGGACTTCCTCGAGTATCTCAAACAGAAGCGCCGCCTCTCGCTCATGACCCACAGCCTGCCCGAGGGTTCGATCTTCTTCCCGGGCGAGCCGGCCGTCGTCATCGGCGGGGCGCTCCTGGACGTGCGCCTCGCAGAGGGCATGCTCCTCGAGTGCGTGAACTTCCCGTCGCTGTCCATGACGAAATGGAGCCGCGTGGCGCACGCCACCGGCACGGGATCCGTCATGGAGTTCGCCAGGCGCAGGGCGCAGGATCCCTTCCGCACCAGCCTCTACGCCTACCTCGCCGGGGCGGCCGTGAGCAGCAACGACGAGATGGGGCAGTGGTTCGACATCCCCACCGTCGGCACGATGGGCCACGAGTGGATACAGAGCTACGGGCATGAGTTCGACGCCTTCGACCGGTGGCTGGCGCACAACCCCGACAGGCCCGTGCTCCTCGTCGACACCGTGGACACCCTGTCGTCCGGCGTCCCCAACGCCATCAAGGCCTTCAAGGCGCATAGGGGGGCCATAGGGGACGCCACCATGGGCATCCGGCTGGACTCCGGCGACCTGGCCTATCTGGCCATGATGGCCTACCAGAAGCTTGATATGGCAGGCCTGTTCAGCGTGAAGATATACATGACCAACGACCTCGAGGAACACTCCATACAGGCCATACGGGGCCAGATAGAGCAGAACGCGGCCCGGTTCGGGTATCCGCCCGGGGAGATATTCCGCAAGCTCGTCTGGGCGTGCGGCACGAAGCCCGGCACCTGCTGGGACCAGCCGAGCATAGGCGGGGTGGCCAAGCTGACGTCGATGTCCTTCAAGGCCTCGGAGCAGCCCGTCATAAAGCTCGCGCGGGACAACCCCGTCAAGACGAGCATCCCCGGCAACAACAGGTCGGCGGCGCTGGTCAGCGAGGACGGTTTCCTCCAAGGCATCCTGATCATGGGCGCCCGCGAGGATCCGAAGGAGATCCGGGAGTTCGTGCATCCGGACGACGAGAGCAAGAGGACGACCATACCGTTGGAATGGGCGGTCGCCCCCCGCCAAGTGGGCAGCAGCGACGCGCCGCCGCCATCGGAGACGCTGACGGCGGTGAGGGAGCGGGTACAGGAGCAGCTGGCCATGCTGCATTGGACGCACCGGAGGCTCGACAAGCCGCACCGGGTGAAGGTCGGCCTCAGCCCGAGGCTCTTCGAGCTCCGGCAGAGGATGATAAGGAACGGGGCGCTCTACGACTAGCGGAACGGAGGACAGATGAACCCGACTCTCGTGGCGGACAGCATCAGGGACAGGTTGTCGAAATACGTCGCCGACCACAACCTCAAGGCTCTGGTGCTCGGGGTGTCCGGAGGCGTCGACAGCGCCGTCTGCGCCGCCCTCGCCAGGCCGGTGTGCGACCTCCACGGGATCGATCTCGTCGGGCGCAGCATCACCATCGCCTCGAACAAGCGGGGTGAGATAACACGCGCGCAGTTAGTCGGCGAGGCGTTCTGCACGGACTTCAAGGAGATCGATCTCGGGGACGAGTTCGCGTCGCTTGTGAAGATCCTCATCGAGGACGACGAGCCGGGCGACCTGACGCACGAGCGGAGGGTGCGCCGCGGCAACCTCAAGGCTCGCCTGCGCATGATCCGGCTCTATGATCTGGCCAGCAAACACGGCGGCATGGTGCTCTCCACGGACAACCTCACGGAACTGCTCCTCGGCTTCTGGACCATCTGCGGCGATGTCGGGGACTACGGCATGATACAGAAGCTGTGGAAGAGCGAGGTGTACGCCGTCGCGCGCTCTCTGTGCCGCGCATTCGAGGCGGAGAAGAGGTCGGACAGGAGCGAGGCCCTGCAGGCCTGCATAGCCGCCGTGCCCACGGACGGCCTGGGCGTGACCGACAGCGACCTCGACCAGTTCGGCGCCTCTGACTACGAGGAGGTCGAGCGCATCCTCAAGACATGGCTCTGCCAGGACGAGGACGCGTTCGCCTGGGACTCCTGGCTGCGCTACGAGGGGCGCCCGGAGACGTTCAAGGAACTGCTGGAGGAGCGCGGGCGCATCGCCGACCACCCCGTGGTGTGTAGGCACGTCGCAACGGCCTACAAGCGCGACATACCCATCAGCATACCGCGGCACGACATAGACGGCCTTCCCGACGAGTAGCGCCAGGGGCCTTGGCGCCGCTAATCTATTAATACCCGCTCACATGGGTATGATGGACGTCACCTCCATGCTCGACAGGGTAGCCGACAGGCTCGAGGCCGCCGGAAGGTTCCGCGAGGCCGAGGATGTCGATGTGCTGTCCAACACGATCGAGGCCGCGGGGTGGCGGCCGCTGCCGACGAGGAACGTGGGCGGCGTCCCGCTCACCGAGCGGAAGATCGGCGACCCCAAGGGCATCAAGGAGAGGGGGGACAAACCCTCGAGATTCGATGTGGCGAAGGAGATGGTGGACAGGCACATCGACGAGCGCAACGTCGCCATAGGGGCCGTCAAGGCGGGCATGGAGAGGTACGGGAGGATACTCGACGAAATCGCCAGGGAACACCCGGATGTCGCCCCGAAGGCGCGCGAGTACAAGAAAAGGGTGAGCGACATGGCCGTTTCGGTCGAAAGGCAGCTGAAGGACTTCCTGCTCTATTTGATGCAGGTCAAGGGGGGCCCCGAGGTCACCGAATCCATGGTGGATTACCAAAGCAGTTGACACGGGGGCCTCTCCGTGCTATATTTGGTGCTTGGAGGAGAACCATGACAAACGCCATGCTCAGGATAGTCGGAGAAGGTAGGGAGGGGAGAGGGCCGTCCTGACGGGGCGTTTTGCGTTTGAACACCAACCCCCGTCAGGCCAGCCTGGCGGGGGTTTCTTTTTCTGTTCTTTGACAGTCTGCGGGTGCTAACAAGAACATCCAAGGCCCTATCGTCTAGTGGACCAGGACGGGTGGTTCTCAGCCATCAAACCGGGGTTCAATTCCCCGTAGGGCTACCATATAGCAAGCTTGTCGCGAGAGGACTCCGCGCGGGGTCTCCGCCCCCAAGGCCTGGCCCGGGCCGGCAGGGCGGGAGTAGCGGCGGCAGGGCGCTTTCACTACGGATCGGAGGAGGCCGATGGATACTGCAATCGTGGAAATCAGGGCCGCCGAGGGCGGCGACGACGCAAAGCTCCTCGTCGAGGAGCAACTGAAGATTTACGGCAAGGCGTGCATGCTGCATGGGCTATGACTGGCCATCCTGGAGATGCGGCCGGGATACGTCTGCATCAAGGTGTCGGGACCCGGGGCCGGAAAACTCTTCGGGCCGGAGGGGGGCGGCCACAGGTGGCAGAGGGTGCCGCCGACGGAGAGGCGCGGCCGCGTCCAGACATCAACCGTCACGGTAGCGGTTCTTCGGGAGATCCCCGATCTGTCGCTCGACATCCCCGACGAGGACATTGAGATCACGACAGCCCGGGGATCCGGCAGGGGCGGCCAGCACCGCAACGTCACGGACTCCGCCGTGCAGATCAAACACGTCCCCACGGGCGTTATCGTGAGGTGCGAGTCGGAGCGCAGCCAGCACCGCAACATGGAACAGGCCATGGGTGTGCTGAAGCAGCGCATCCACCATCTGAGGGCCTCCTCGGTTTCAGAGGGGCGCAACAGCAGGCGCCGGCAGCAGGTGGGGAGCGGCATGCGCGGCGACAAGGTCAGGACCGTTCGCGTGAGGGACGGCAGGGTCGTCAACCATCTCAACGGCGGGCGCACGACGTACAAGCGGTATTCGCAGGGGCATATCGAGGATTTGTGGTAGCGACACGGCCCGGTCGTCTAGTGGTTAGGACATTGGGTTTTCATCCCAAAGATCGCGAGTTCGATTCTCGTCCGGGCTACCACCCACTCCGGGGGGCGCTATTGAAAAAGGTATTAACTTTACAACAGCGCCCCTCGGGAGTATATTGATGGGTTACAGGGCCCATAACTCAGTCGGTCAGAGTAGCGGACTCATAATCCGTCTGTCCAAGGTTCGAGCCCTTGTGGGCCCACCACCCATCACAAGGAGCCCCCAAATGATCATCACGGCGAATTACGCCCCAGGGCAGCGTGTCTCGATAGTCGATGCCGAACTCACGGCGAGGGTCATGGGGGTGCTGTTCACCGACCGCGGCGTGTCGTACATATGCCGATGGTATGACGGCCAGGAATTCCAAGAGAACGAGTTCGGTGACTCAGAGCTGTCCTCGACGGGAACACAGAACAGGGTGGCGGCGATATGCGGGGCGAGCGATGAAAAAGGCGACAAGGGAATTGCCGAAAAGGTTGCCGAGGCTAACCGCCGGAACTGACATCAAGGCCTACCTCAAGGAGAAGCGCCGCTGTGAGTGCGCGCTTCTCAAGGCCATGCGCGAGGCCCACGCCGACCTCAAGGAACTCCTCAAAAAGATGGAGTCCCATTGGGAGTACGAGGATCTCGTCTACCGGTTCTACCACCACAGCTACAAGGCGCAGTTCGCCGCCGACCTCGGCAACGAGGTGTTCGACAGGCTCCTGTCTTTGGTGCCGTGGGGACACCGTGAATGCCCCGTGTTCGTACGCAGGCTGCGAGCGCGGTGCCGGCGGCCGTGGACCATGAGAAGGTCGAGGGCCGACATCGAACTGATGCTCCACGCGCGCTACTTCCTGGAGATGGCCGTGAGGTACGGCAGGAGATACAAGCGGGGGCCGAATCCCATGCCGAGCGGGTATGCGGCCCTGATGTGCCTGTACGGATTATGATAACGCCCCCGTAGCTCAGACGAATAGAGCCTCGGACTTCTAATCCGATTGCCCGGGTTTGAGTCCCGGCGGGGGTTCCACGCGGACGTAGCTCAATGGTAGAGCTCGACCCTTCCAAGGTCGCTGTTGTCGGTTCGAGTCCGATCGTCCGCTCCAATTTGTCAAGCGGGATCAGATGAGAAAATTTCGGGATCTATGGAAACCCTACATCAACCGGCAGAAGTGCTCGGAGTGCCAGCTTGTGACGGCGCTCAACGCGTACACCTATCTGCACGGCAGGCCATATTGCGAACAGGATTCGGACGAGTACGAGCGCCTTGTCGATATGGTGGGTGCCAGGCACGGGTCGGCGATACACATCGAGAGGGCGTGGAAGCTGTTGGGGATATGGCCCGTCGCCAGATATATCTCCTTCGATGATGTTCTGTCGCACAGCCCGAGCCACATTTACATGAAGAGGCTACCGCACGACAGGAACTCGAATTGGTCGAAGAGGGTGACATGGGTCAAGCGCAACGGGACGATCCAGCGCCAGTCGAAGTCGAAGGCCGTGCTGCCGGCCGAGGTGACGATATGGCATCCGACGGTCGGCTACCACTCATGTCTAATTATCGACCGCAACGAGGCCCTCGACATGGTGAGGGTGTCCAACTTCAAGCACGACACGCATTGGTCGGGCTGGATGTTCGTTTCGGAGCTCAAATGTCTCGAGAGCCGGGTCACGAGCGGGAAGGACGGCTTGAACAGCGATGGTCAGCAGTGGCTGTACAGGGTTTTCGGAACGCGGGAGTAACTCAGTGGCGGAGTCTCTGCTTCCCAAGCAGATGGTCGCGGGTTCGAACCCCGCCTCCCGCTCCACCGTAAGGAAGTTTTATGGCCTTAGACTACATCTTCGATGAGGATGCAGTTCTCAAGGAAGCGGGCGAGTGGCCCGAGATACATTGTAGTGCCGAGGTGTTTTGCAACAGGTGTCGGGTCAAGCACACTACACTCAAATTCACCATGAGCCATCCAGATTACAAGCTACCCAAGGACGTTGTAGGTTGCTTCTATGGGCATGATATGCGCGCCTGTATGTGGTACAACGGAAGAATCGAAAAGGGGTGGTACAGGAGTAGCGACGTTATCTGCTGCCCCCAATGCGCCCCTAAAGAGAAACGTCATGAAAGATGGAGCTTGTTCTGGTGGAATTTCTGGGGTCGGTTTTTCTGAAGAGGAAGGCTTCACACGAAAGCTGAACAGTCCCCCTCTCCCGCTCCATATATGCGGCAGTAGCTCATCCGGTAGAGCACCTGCTTGCCATGCAGGAGGTGGTCGGTTCGAGGCCGGCCTGCCGCACCAGATTAATCCAGGACGCCCGACATATTATATTGGTGTATGGAAGCCGTAAAACCCATGGGGCCGGAGGCAAGACAACCGACCGCGCGGCGGCGCCGACGGGGGACAACTTCCCCGGCCTCACGAAGCCGGGCGCCCTTGAGGTTAGAGTCGCCTTTCCCCATGGGTCCCGGCATATGTAAGCCCCTGTAGCTCAGCAGGATAGAGCACGAGTTTCCTAAACTCGGTGTCCCGCGTTCGAGTCGCGGCAGGGGTGCCAAATACAGATGGAGGATGTCATGAGGGCAACGCCCAAGAAGTCCGCATCGAAGGCCCCGCGCCCGAGGCGCAATAGCACCCGCAAGGCTGCCGCCAAGCCCAAGCCGAAAAAGAAGAATACCCCGCCCGACGAGGAGGGGTTCCTCCATGACCGCCTCCTGACGGTCGAATCGGCCCTCAAGAACTTGACCAAGCACGTCCGCCACATCGAGAAGGCCCTCGATGACGCCGAGGGAAGGGGCCGGGAAAAAGCCGCCTGGGAGGGTTTCGGCGAGGGCATGAGCGCCCTGTCGGGCCTCATCACCGACATCCGAACCATCGAGACCAACATCCGCGATATAGTGGCGCAGAATCCGACCGACCGCCTCGAAAACGCGCTCGGCCGCGCCGTCATGCTGTCGCTGCTGTGGTTCAGGGAGGGCGACCGCGAACCTCTGCAGATACACAGGATCCTCGTTGCGAAGGTGCTGGACATCTTGAAGGAGTGGGCCTCCAAGAAGGATGTCAAAACCTTCGAGGGCAGCATGGACCAAGCCCTCGCCAGGAGCGTGTACGACGCCCTCGGCGGCCATTCGATTCTCGACTGACAACCAAACGAGGCGGCGCCGCCGCCGCAGAAGAAAGGCGTTCAAAATGGCAATGACCGTACCGGACGACGTCGTGCCGATCATCACGCCGGCGATACGGAATCGTATCGCGCAGCTACTCGAGGAGGCCTTCAAGCTCGCCTCGCTGGCAGACTGCTCGGATGTCCTCGAGGGAAGCATCGACAAGCTGACGGCGAAGTACTTCCAGGAGGGCGGGTCGCCGAGAGATCTCGATGACATGCCGGACAACTCCGACCCGCCGTCGATGTCGATCCTCACAACCGATCTTCCGTCGCCCCGGTCCCTCCTCGAGTCCGGCGGCCAATCCCGGGCGGTTGGCAGGAACGTCAAAAAGACCCGGGGGATCCCCGTCAGCGAGTTGGTTGAGGCCGACAACTATACGGCGCGCGGAAACCCCGTGTCCAGGTACAAGGGTGTGTCGTACAGCGGCATGGTGCGCAGGCCGTGGGTGGCCAGGTACAAGGGGAGGCGCCTGGGCTGCTACAAGGATGAGGTTTCCGCCGCGCAGGCATACGAGCGCGCGCGGTCGAGGAAAAGGGGTTGACATCGACCCGCAACGGCGGTATATTTGATGGATGTCTGCGCCGGGCGTGCCGCGGCGCAAACCAGCAGGGAGATTCGGAATGTCTGTGACGGTCCTCAAACGAGTCGTTGTCAAGCGTCGGGTATCGACGCCAAGGGGGGCCGTGTAGCCTAGTTTCCGTCTCACGCGATGAATACACGACCCCCGGGCGAGCAGCCTGGGGGTTTTCTTTTTGGGTCCGTAGCTCAGTTGGTAGAGCTTGCGCCTTTTAAGCGTAAGGTCCCGGGTTCGAAACCCGGCGGGCCCACCAGAGGGGACTTGCTATTCTATGCATATCCTTTTCGGGCGTGTAGCTCAGTCGGTGCAGAGCGCGTGTTTTACAGGCACGAGGTCGAGCGTTCGAGTCGCTCCGCGCCCACGGAAAGGGATGGTGCCATGGGAAACGAGGAAATCGACGGCTTCAGCACGGAGATGATAAGAGAACTCAGGAACGACTTTACATTCTTCATCGCCATGTCCATGCTGAAAATAATGGCGTCATCAACGCCGGACGCCAAGAAGTTCATTCGCGAGGTGGTCTGGAAATGGCGTGAAAAACAGGTGCAGGCACTGCACATAGTGGCGAGCGAGATGGACAAGAGGATGTTTGAGGACAAGGAGTTCTCCGAATTGTTCGGCCCCGTCATGAGGCAAGTGAACAAGACGCAGCGCGGGGTGATGATAGACTGCATACGCAAATTCTGCGACACCATGGAGGAAGCCCTCGTCGCGTCCATGTCGTCCGAAACGGACGGAGGCGACGGGGATCCCTTGAATGAAGAAGGCGAAGGCAACGTGCCCTCATAGCTCAGCTGGTAGAGCAGCGGACTCTTAATCCGCGAGTCCCAGGTTCGAACCCTGGTGGGGGTACCAATTTTTCAGGGCGGCAAGCCCCCGTAGCTCAGCGGATGAGAGCACCACGCTCCGGACGTGGGGGTCGCGCGTTCGAGTCGCGCCGGGGGTACCAGCCAAGGGGTGGGCATGGAAGGCGGATGGTTCGTCAAGCTTCTGCTTCTCACCGTCCAGAGGACGTGGGCCCTTCTGACGGGCGGGGTGGAGTCCCTGTTCTACCTGAAGCATTGGTCGAGGGGCCACAGGATCATCGCGAATGCGCGCGACCTGATAAGGGACACCGCCGAACTCGAGAGGTTCTACAAAGAGATGCACGTGGTCGAATACCGGCGGGATTGGCTTGACAGATGGTCGTTCCCGTGGGTCACGGCCGTCAAACGGAAGGGCGACTGCGAGGATTTCATGACGCTGTCGTACGCGATAATGAAGGAGAAGGCGAAGTGCGTGAGGACAGCCCTGTACGGTAGGAGGGACGGCAAGAGAGGCGGCCACGCCGTGCTGATCGTCCGCGAGTCCGGCGGGTGGGTCTTGATGAGCAACATGCACCGGTATATATGGTTCGACAATCCGCATGACGCGGCACGGAAGCATTACGGAAAGGACACGACCAGGTACTACTTCCTGGACAGGACATAAAACATACGCCCCCGTAGCTCAACTGGATAGAGCGTGCGGCTACGGACCGCAAGGTTCCGGGTTCGACCCCTGGCGGGGGTGCCATCTTCAGGGCGGTTAGCTCAGCTGGTTAGAGTACGTGGTCGACATCCACGAGGTCGGGAGTTCGAATCTCCCACCGCCCACCATAGACATTCAGGCTGCTTGATGGTATATTACGGGCGTATGAAACCTGAAACCGCCGACACACCGACGAAACCTGAAGCGGTTAACTACGTGGTCGTGTCATGTTGCGCCTGCAACAAGGTCATGTCGGACGACCGACAATGGTTCGACGGCACCGACCTATTGGCCGTCGTGCCCAAGCACTTGGTGAGCCATTCCATCTGCCCTGAGTGCTTCGCCGCGCACTACCCTGAAATGCACGCCCGGTTCTCCAAACAGGGTAAAATACAGGCCGGCTGACTCCCTAATAATGCTTTAATCGCCACACCTGCTGTACGGACATCAGCAATCAAGGGGATGCCACATGCAGGCCAGGACTGCCGCTGCCGTTGTGCGCGCAATGGACTCGATAGCCTCATCACTCGAGAAAAAGGGACTCCTCAGGGAAGCCGAGGAACTCGATGCGGCGACCAACGCCGTCCAGCGACACGCGACCGACCCAAGCCAGAACTCGTTCACTTACGACACGTTGCAGCAATATCCCGACTTGATGAAGGCGATCCCTGGTGAGATTCTGTCGGTCATGAAGGCAATGAAAGATTCAAGCCTATGGTGGCGCGATGACGGTGCCTCCGTTACATTCGACCAATACACATTGGATTCCTCACAGATCAAGACGCTTGCAGCCGCCGGATCCCTCGTCAAGATATTTCCGGAAGAACACGATAAGTACGGGGATGGGTATCCCGTGCACGACGGATACACAGCGGAATTCAATGTCAAAAGAACGCCACAATTTGAACAAGCAGGCACCGCCGCGCTCCAAGATCTCCTCAGGAAAAAGGAATACAAGGAGTTCGACCCGGCCATATAGGTGACAGCAATGGACGATGCCAATAAAGTAGTGCAAGCATACCTCGCCGGGAAGTCAAAGGAAGCGATGGACTTCTCGTCCATCGCGCCGCTGCTCAAGTCCGAGAAGAAAATGGACGACCGCGAGATAGCGCGCGCCCTACGGCTCGCCATAGCCGCGGAACACGACGCGGCCCACCTGTACGAACTCATCGCGGACAGTTGCGAGAACAAGGTTGTCCGCGAACTGCTTCAGGACATCGCCAACGAGGAAAAGGTCCATGTCGGGGAGCTCCAATGGCTCCTCTCCCACATCGACAGGGACAACGGAAGGCTTCTCCAAGAGGGCGTGGAGGAGGCGCAGGAAATAGCAGAGTAGCACATCCCACATCCAGCATCGACACGATCAATAACGACAACGGCAAACAGGGGAGAGCAATGATGAGGGTCGTCATTGCCTTGGTTGCGCTCGTGTTCTTTTCATGCGCGCCGAGGTTCACGGTCTACCTCCACAGGGAGGACAAGATGAACACGGACGGCATCGTCGTCCTGTCCATCGACACGCTTGAGGGGGTGCACAAAGGCAAGAGGGTGGTGTACGTCATTAGAAGGGATCTCGGCAGCATCGGGAGCGCGGTCTACGGCGCGAGGCAGAGAAAAATACAGCCAGAGGTTGACAGTCTCTCGAGATGAGGGTATATTTGGTTGCACAAGGAGTGATGTAATGGTCTACACGGCGAACAACCCAAACCCCGTCCAGCAACCGCGGAACCGCGTTCCGTCGGGGTTGGTGGTATTGCCGTAAGATCAGGCACCAAAAATACCAAAGCCCCGGCGGACGAAAGTTCTCCGGGGCTTTTTCGTTTGGTTCACCTAGGAAAAGAGATGAACACGAAGGATATAGGCGAACGATCCGAGGCACAAGTATTGGCCACCCTCTTAAAAGGGGGTAAGACAGTACTGAAACCATTCGGAGATAACCAAAGGTACGACCTCGTGGTCGACGAGGATGGAGAATTCCTGAGAGTTCAGTGTAAGACAGGAGTATTGAAAAAGGGATCAATATACTTCCCGACTTGCAGTAGTTACGGACACCGAGGAAGAGGGAAGAAAGGCTATAAGAGAGAAGCAGACATCTTTGCCGTCTATTGTCCTGCTACTGACAAGGTCTACATTATCCCTGTCGAAGAAGCACCCGAAAGGCAGTGTTACCTACGGGTAGAGAAAACGAAGAACTCTCAAGACAAAAGAATTCGATGGGCCGAGAAATACGAATACACGGGTGCGTAGCTCAATGGTAGAGCAAGTGGCTGTTAACCACTGGGTTGGGGGTTCAAGTCCCTCCGTGCCCGCCAAATTCAGACCGGTCGCAAATGGCTCATGAATGGCTCAAACGGCTCATGTTATGAGAGATTGACCGGTGAGAAGTTCGTGACGACCGCAATCTACCCGAACAGGGAGAGGGACAGGCGCGAACTGGAGCGGCTGTCCGACCTCAAGGAGGGCGGCGACGCCTCGATGCTCTTTCACAGCAGGAACGGTACGCTTCTGGCCCGGGGGTACGCCCGGGTGGTGTACGGAGACCACGGCCCCTACGTCGAGATGTTCAGGGATCAGGTGGAGTGGGCGGCGTGGGAACTCGAACGGTCGGACATCGGATACTACAACAAGTGGTGGACGAAGGACGGGACCCGCGTCATGCTGTACGAACAGAGGAAGACGGTTGCCGACCTGCCCAACCCGCCCGCCGGCAAGCGGTCGCACAGGGGGAACAGGAAGGAAGGATACGCTGACTACCGGATAGGAAGACTGTATTTGGATCCTTACGAGGTGGTCATGAAACACGGAGTGTAGCGAAGCCTGGTTATCGCACAAGCTTTGGGAGCTTGGGATCGTCCGTTCAAATCGGACCGCTCCGACCAGATTTGATGGGGCGTGGCTCAGTTGGTAGAGCGGCTGACTCTGGATCAGCAGGTCGGAGGTTCGAGCCCTCCCGTCCCAGCCAGTTTCACCCCCCGGGGTGCGGCCTGTAGCGGGCCGCGCGGCCACACGGCGGAAATCAGGCTCCGCCACGGGAGACCAATTGGGGTGTAGCTCAGTGGTAGAGCGGCGGCCTTTGGAGCCGCGCGTCGGGCGTTCGAACCGCCCCACCCCAGCCATGGAGGAAGTAGTGTCAAAGAAAATAGGCAAGGACTCAACGATTGAAGAGGCGATAGCCTATGCCTTTGATCTTGACGGTAGGATGAAGTGCACGGACTTCAACGGTGTCGCCCACATCATCCATCTGGACGGGTCGACGTTCACGATCAAAAACGCGATCATCAAGAGGTACGGGAGGTTCGTGGTTGTCTATGCGGAGCACCAGCACCCGATGGTGTGGTTCAAAGACGACCTGTACCGATTCGGATTGACGAAGTACGGAGTGTAGCTCAGTCTGGTGGAGCGCTGCGTTCGGGACGCAGAGGTCGCCGGTTCAAATCCGGCCACTCCGACCAATCTTTCACCTGTTTACGATCTTGCGAACGGGAAAGCCCAGTCTGGTCAGAGCACTACGTTTAAGGCGTAGGGGGTCGTCAGTTCGAATCTGGCCTACCCGACCAACTCATGTTGTCCTTTGACAACACTTTCTGTTCAAACAACTTGTAATAAGTTCCGTTAGGGACTATATTAAGTGGGTAATGATGCGATGCTTATGCACTTCATTCTGTACAAATACTCAAAGGAGAGGGTCATGCATTACCCAACTGTTTTTGCTGTGTTCTTTCTGCTGCTGGTTGCATGCAATAACAACGATGTGGTGCTCCCGGAAAACTGCACTGAACCAAACGTTGTCGCAGCCTTAGGAACAGGGTGTAATTCAAGTGCTTCGGAGCTCACGCTTGATTTGGTAGATTCAGCAGAATACTGTGACGCTGAACGTTTGAGATGGACATACGACCAAAACACGTGCGTGTTACGCTTAGTACACAGCCGCAGCATTCTCAACTGTGCCACCAAGCTTGATGTACGTGCGCGAATTAACAGAGACACAATATTCGTCACCGAATACGATGTCCGTTTAGATGATTTACCAAATATTGTAGCCGCTTGTTGTCTGTGCCCGTTTGATACCTACGTAGAAGTGGCAGATGCCCCGTCAGAGGAAATAATAGTCGTCCTCTACAGACAACTTTGTATTGGTGCTGGGGAATATAGGGATACCCTCGTGACGCGCACACCACTCGACATTGACACCTCCCCGTCACCATTCTGTAATGGCTATGTTATACTACAATTAAGGGAAGCGGATGGGTAGCAGTTGGCAGATATGATCAAGGAATCTCAAAGCGTAAGGCAAATGGTAACGGAAAATCATCGAGATTCTTGAAGAAAGAAGATAAAGATGCCTTGTGCGACACATCTACAGATGGTAGATGAAAACTCGTGTTCATACACGAGCACAATTTATGACCTCAAGCACTACATAGAAACTGTCGGTTTCAAGGTGGACCTTCATGCAGCCATTGGGTGTAGGTCTAAACCGTTTGACAGTACTTCTAAAAAGTATGTCAGTGGAAGGACCTATTACGATCACGATGAGCCATTCCAACGTTTGGTACAAATAGACGAGCCCTGCGTTATATGCGCTGTTATGACGATTGCGCATGAAGGGGGACACGCACTCCATTATGTGCAAAGCAACAAAGAAAACCAACCTCCTTGTGAGGAAAGAGAACGTAGAGCGTACAGATTGGGGTGGAAGATACTTAAGGCACTCTCAGTAAGTTTCATTACGAGAGAAATGTGGAAGGAACACCACGAATTGTTAGTCGGGTAGTAGCTTAGCTTGGTAGAGCATTTGACTTTGGGAGCCAGAGATTTCGTCCGTTCAAATCCGGCCACTCCGACCAAATTTCGGGGCGTAGCGCAGCCTGGTAGCGCACGTGAATGGGGTTCACGTGGTCGCTGGTTCAAATCCAGTCGCCCCGACCAATTCACCGGAGGCATGAGATGGTCTGGTACGTCTACATGCTCAGGTGCTCCAAGGGCGCCCTCTACACGGGCATCACGACCAACGTCGAGGTGCGCCTCCAGACCCACAACTCGGGGCGCGGCTCGAAGGCCCTCAAAGCCCTCGGCCTGCCCGCGCGTCTCGCCTATTTGGAGAAACGACCTTCCAAGTCGGACGCACTCAAACGCGAGGCGGCCTTGAAAAAGTTACCGAAATCGGAAAAGGAGACCCTCTCCGCCAATTTCCGAAGGTCCGCTTCGTTTTGAATAATCTCTGCATACACAGCCCCCAATGTAAGTTATCGCGAGGGGTTGGATAAGGTGAAATACTACATGCCTGTCTTGTTCTTCGTCGCCGTGGGGTTGTGGCTGTCCTGCGGCTCGTCCATCAAGAGTAGCGTAAACATACAGAAATCAATCATCCCCGCCGCCGAGGCGGCGATGTACACCCCGAGCCGGGAACCCGAACCCCGAATCGAACCCTCCGTGTTTACCGACACCGGCGGCATCTCAATCAACCGCAGGGAGAAACGCGCACCCCATGCCGGACTCCCGCCGAAACCCCTGATCGAGTGCCGCAGCATCCTCGACACCGTCTCCGTCCTCAACAGGGCCTCCTATGTCCTGATAAAGGAGACGAAAGAGGAACTTTCGGAGCCGTAAGTTTACGGCATCGGTTCTCCCAAAGTATATTATGATGTCACCCCTCCAAGGGATTCCGTCATGGACTTGAAGGAAGCCTCCCTGGTTATGTGCCACCTTCTCATGCACGAGAAGGATGTCAAGGACGCACGCGAGGCCGCCGAAAAAGACTCGCCGGACAGCACCTTGGATCCCGACACCGAGGCCGAATTCGAGGAGAGGCTGCGCGAGGCCACAGCGGGCATCGCCGAATTCGGAAACCGCCTCGCCGCCATCCCCGCCTTTTTCGATGTCATGGAGTCGTGGCTCGTCACGGTCGTCGGCAGGCAGGGCGTGTCCGAGGAAACCATGAACGAGGCCGTGGAAACCAACGATCGGGACACCATGATAGAGCGCACCGGCGCCTTGGCCGCGTCCGTCCGCGACTATCTCAGATCCCAGGGATTCATCATACGAGACATGGGGGCTGGCGAGGACGGGTGGGACATGTGCGTCAGATGCGCCGAGAAGAAGTCCCGCACCCTCTGCTTCGACCTTCACCAACGGTTCGCGGACGCCATCAGGTTGAAGCTGATGCACGTTTCAAGGAGATTCGGCGGCCACTATCTGCCGGGCATCTACACATGGCGCGACGCCCAAAGGCTCCTCAAGGGGTTCGGCGACGGCCGCAACGGTCAGGAGGAAGCGGATGATCGAGGATCGTGACCTGGACATAATATCGACCATGTCGGACATCATATCGGCGGTGACTGACGCCGCCCGGGAGGGGGTCGTCGACCGAGTCGTCGCCACCCAGCATGTGTCGATGTACTTGAAGGAAGCGGCGAAGTGCATTGATCGGGGGGCGGCCGGCGGCGAGAAAACTCGCAAGGGGGTGCCGGATGGATCAGACTCCGCAGGATGAGGGTGCGACTCTTGAGGAGGAGGCGCTGGAGCACGCGCTGACCACGTCGAGCTTCCTCATGTGCATGGCGTTTATAGAGAAGATAGTTCGGGGCGAACGGCCGAAGGATCCAACGAAGAGGACCTTGAAGATATGGCTGCCAGAGGGCAAAACATCGCTCGGGATGAAGATAGCCGAGAACAACGAGGAGGCGCTCCTCTTGGTGAGGGATTCGGACGAGGCGGGCGAACTCGGCGGGAGGAAGAACAGAGTGCACGCGGCAGACTCGGAGGGGTTGAAGAACAGGAAATGCCTCGTCGCCATCGTGGACGACGCCAGCCAGATAACCGAAACGAGGATGGCGAAGATTATGAAGGCTCTCGAGTCGTGCCAGCCCGTGTACATCCTCATAGGGTGAGTCCAAGCCCGGTTAGGCTGTTCGTGCAAGCGATACCTCGAGAGTTTCCGGGGGCGAAAGCCCTGCGCCGCAAGTCGGCCGACGAGAACGTCATCATCGTGAGCGGCGTGGAGGACGGGGAGAAATTCGACAGGTTCATCGAGAACAGGCTCATTCTACCCCTGCTACAGACAGGGAAGGAGCCCCCCACGGTGGTGGTTGAAGGGGACAAAACCATATGACGTAAGTGTCCGGGTTCACGTAAGTACGGGTGTTCAAGCCCCCCTGATTTCCTTGGTGCGTTGCCGTGCGTCAGCCGTTCAACAACAAACCAAGGAGACAAGGATGAACTCCGAGAGATGGGGCACCCTCCAGGGCATCAAGGGGGAGATCAAGGAACTGGCAACCGACCTCCGCGAGAACAAGCGGTGGAAAACCAGGGAGTCACGGAGATGCAGGCACCTCCTCATAGCCTACGGGCTTCTTCGCGGGCGGCGGTATGAGCAGATTGAGCGCCCTCGTGAGGGCAATGAACCCGATTGGCTGGCTGTCAAGGAGATCAAAGATGCCTGTCCAGCCTAGAATGTACGTGTTGGTCAGGCGCGACCTCTCCGACAACTACCGCATGGTGCAGGGCAAGCACGCGCTCGCCCAATACGCCCTGGACGAGCCCGTGCTGTTCAAGGTGTGGAACAACGGCACCATCGCGGTCCTCGGGGTCAGGAACCTGATAGAGATGAAGATGTGGGAGCAGAAGCTGCTCGCCATGGAGAAGAGGTTCAGCGCGTTCCGAGAACCGGACCTTGACGGGCAGCTGACGTCCCTTGCCTGCTTTGACGTGGGTGACATCTTCGCCAGCCTCAGGCCGGCGTGACACGGTGTGCGCCTGTAGCTCAACTGTCAGAGCAGTGGTCTTTAACACCATGCGTTGCGGGTTAGAGTCCCGCCAGGCGCGCCATTCATTCTATCGAAGGGAAACGGACATGTTATAGCACCCAACAAGGAGGCATGACATGTCACGTTCCTACCGCAGGCCGTGGGTGACGGAGCAGCAGAGGCGGGGCGCCCGCTACTCGAAGAGGTTGGCGAACCACAAGGTGCGCCGCACCCCGGACATAGCGAGCGGCAAGGCGTACCGCAAGGTGTTCGACCCGTGGAACATCCGCGATTGGAGCTATCGGTGGACTTGGGAGGACGACAACGAGTCCCGGCCGTTCTGGAGGGCCATCTGCAAATAGAGGGGGAATCGAGATGAAGGGCTTCACGAACTGGATGCGCTATCTGCTTGCGGCCAAGATCACTCTCTCGACGTGCTGGGCCGTGCTGCCCAAACTGTTGTTCAAACCCAAGCTGGGCAAGTCCAAGCACATCACGGACGCGATCGGCCGCATCGTCATCTACCGCGGCGTCAACGTGTCCAACCTTTCGAAGCACTCCGGGCCGCCAAGCGGCTATTGGGGCAGGGGCCGCGCGCAGCATCCTTGGCAGGAGCGCGACGACTTCAAGAGGCTCCAAGATTGGGGGTTCAACTTCGTTCGCTACCTCATATTCTGGGAGGCGATCGAGCCGGAGAGGGGCCAGTACGACGACAACTACCTCGCCGGCGCCATCAACCGCGCCAAGTACCTCGAGCGCCACGGTGTCGATGTCGTGCTCGACATGCACCAGGATCTGTACGCCCAGCGGTTCCGGGGCAACGGGTTCCCCGACTGGGCGGTGCGGGACGACGGCAAGAAGTTCAAGGTCCGGGAGCCATGGAGCGCCAACTACCTCGAGCCGGCCGTGATGAGGAGCTTCAAGAACTTCTGGCAGAGCGACGATCTGAAGGAGGCCTACCTGGGCGCCCTCGAGCGCGTCATCGAGGCGGCGGAGGGGGTCCCGAATATCATAGGCATCGACGTGATGAACGAGCCGTGGCCCCGGTTCCCCCCGATGCCCTTCGAGCGCAAGCGGCTCACCGCCTTCTACGAGAGGGTCGAGAAGCTGTTCGCCAGGAAGGGCACCAGGCTCAAGATGTTCTACGAGCCGTGGATGTCCACCAGCTCCGGCGTCCCGACCAACCTGCGTTTCAAACCGAAGATCCCCGCCGTATTCTTCCCGCACTTCTACGACGCCTTCTGCGAGGAGGGCAGGCCATACAAGGATTGGAACAGGATGCTCATGAGAAGGGCGCTCGAAATCAAGCTACGCGAGGCCCAAAGGTTCGGGGTGCCGATGGCCATCGGGGAATTCAGCGTGCCGCCCTCCTGCAAGGGCCACCTGGATGCGCTGGGCGACTTCGTGTCCCTGTCGGATGAATACGCCTTCGGCTGGTCGTATTACTCCTACGAAACCACCGCCCAAAGCAGCCGGGGACTCGTTCTGCCGGACGGATCCGACTCGCCGATGCTCAAGAGGATCGTCCGCCCGTACGCGCAGAGGATCGCTGGCAGGAACCCGAAGATGGCGTACAAGGACGGCTTCTTCTCGCTGAAGTACGAAAGGCACCCCGACGCCGGCGGCAGGACCGAGATATTCGCGCCGACAGGCGTGCAATACAACATCTCATGTTCCGGCAAGGCCGAGGTACGCGGCAACAAGATTTTCCACACCAACTCCGACGGCCGCAGGCAATTCGTGCGCATCGGCCCCCGCTGACGGCGGAAATGATCTGTTCATTCCCCTGCGCCAACGTACGGCCGCCCCCGGGGGCGGGCCACGCACAGTCGGGGAGCGGCCCCATGGCACCCAAGTTGATCATCACGTCCGAGTCCCGCGGGATAGACGACCTTCTTGACGAGTTTTCCTTCCTGTACGACGGGAAGGCCTACAAGGTCACCGCGAAGGAGGGCCGGAAGCACAAGCTGGACGAGTTCTACCGCTTCATCAAGTTCACCGCGTCGAAGAAGGGCATAAACCCCTTCACCTTCAGGAATTGGAAGGACAACTTCGACGTCGACCGGGTCGGGACCGCGCCGGGGGCGAAAAAGCCCAAGGAACCCGAGCAGATGCGGCTCAAGCTGGCCCGGAAGATGGAGTTGATCGCCCTCGAATTGGAGGAAAAGGGCCTCGGCAGATGCGCCAGGATGCTGAAGCCGCTCGCGATGGGCTGCCGAAGGGGCTGGCTCGGCCCCAAGTCCATAGGGTTCTTCGACGACGTGTCCAACATCGGCATCCAGCCGGACGAGGCCGTTTCAGTCGTGGACGCCTACGAGGGGGGCGCCACCGAGGACGAACTCATGGCCAAGGCCACGGAGGTCGAACCCGGAAGCTGCCGGAAGGTGATCGGCCTGGCCAAGAAGCACAACCTTGTGTCTTGATTTCCCCGAAGTACCTGAATAATCTGTTCATAACGGACCCTCCACGGTGATAGGCACACCTACTTCTGGAGGAAACAATGGCAGGTACTGACAGCAGCTACATCATGATGCCCGGCATGAGCCAGAACAACACGAACGTCGGCTACGGCGTGAATCTGCAGAACGCCGACCGAGGCAACGCGGACGGCGACGTCGTGGACAACACCCAGGCGGAGAACCCGCTGGCTGAAAAGAAGACCAACCCGGCCGACGCCCGCGGCGCGTACCTGAAGAGGTACAGCAAGCCGAGCGCGCTCTACCCGAACAGCTGACGATGCGCCTCGACGAGAAGTACATAGACAAGGTGCTTCCCGGGAACATCGAAATGGCCGTTTCCAAGATGCTGGAAAGGTCGCTCGATCTCCCTTGGTACATAAGCTCCGACGCTGCGTCAAAAGCCGTCAGGCGGCACCCGGAGTTCGTGAAAGCGCTGGGCGATGAGGTCAACCACCTTGTGGGCACCGTGGCTCAGCAGACAAGGACAGCCCAAATGAACGAAATCACAGTCAGGCTTGACTCGATCGCCAGTTCGCTGGAGTCCAAGGGCCTCGTCAAGGAGGCCGCCCAAATCGACACCGTCGCGAACACAATCGAGGCGGCCGCGCCGCAGTTCGACATGGACCTTCGGCAGGAACTCAAGAGGCTCGGGCTGCAAGTTTCCAAGCCGGCGAGGGACACGCAGGGAAGGGTGACCCAGACGGTCGGCTTCCCCAACGGCCTTTTCATGATGGTCGCGATGCCCGATGAGACGAGCGAGCAGCCCACCTACGGCCTGACTCTCTTGGACGAGGCCAGGCGCCCCATGAAGCTCCCGGTCGGGATGTACTTCAAGTCCCAGCCGAGCCACGCGGCCACGTCCCCGCGCGAGGTCATCCGCGTGTGCCGCATCATCGGGGGCCTGTCGCCGGAAAACGTCCAGAAGTCGAGATCCATGGGGCAGGCCCAAAGGATGCAGGGCCGCGCCCGGCAGCAACTCAAGGAGCATTTCACCGAGGAGAAGGCGGCGTCGCTGGTCGAGTTCCTCGACTACGTCGCCGACGGCCTCGAGTCCGGCGGCTTCATGAAGGAGGCGTCAGAGATTGACGTGCTCAGCAACACCATGGAGCAGCCCGGCAGCGACCCGGATCCCCGGAGCATCATAGAGACCATCAAGTCCCTGGGCACGAAGGAACAGGTCGGCCGATACCTGAAGAGCGTCATGGAGAAGGCGCCCGGCAAGTTCCAGAAGCTCGTGGACACAATCTGGGAGCTGACCAAGGATGTCCCGATTTCGGGACTGGGAAGGTCGGCATAGTCACACCCAACCACCAAAAGGAAGGAAGAGCAATGAGGAAGGCAGCGCTCGCGCTGCTCGTCCTGGCGGCAATCTGTCTCGCCGGGCAGCGCAAGGTAGTCAAGAGGGTCGTCGTGGCCGACACCGTGGTGACCGTCAAGGTGGACACCATCAAGACGGTCAAGTACGACACGCTCCTCGTGAGGCAGATCGTGCAGGACAGTTCCTGGGTGGTCAAGGCGGACACCGTCAAGGCGTCCGAGGCCGCCAAACAGAAGCCGAAGGCGAAGGGCGAGAAGGAGCTGGAAACGGCGCCGAAACAGGATAAGAAGAAAAAGTAGTTGACATCTTGGCCGAACCGCACTATATTTGAGTTCGGTCTTGCGGAAAATAACGCCAGCAAGTGAGTTGAAACAATGCGCTCGATTATTTGCATCAGCTTCGACATGTTCGCTATCGACTTTGATAGCGATATGGGAAGGACTTTGTCCCGCCGGGCTGGCTGAGAGCGCTGAACATAGAAGACCAAGGCCCCGCGGGACAGAGAGTCCCGCGGGGCTTTTTCATTGAGGGGAGAGAATACGGTCCTGTAGCTCAGTTGGTAGAGCGCCAGCCTGAAGAGCTGGGCGTCGGCGATTCGACTTCGTCCGGGACCACCATATTCGTGGCGAGGTAGCTCAGTTGGCAGAGCCCGGGAATCATAATCCCGTTGTCGTCGGTTCGACCCCGACCCTCGCTACCAAAACCAGAAGGAGATCGCCGTGGCGACGTTGACGAACGATCAGATATTGGACGCCGTGGCCGGCATGACGGTCAACGAGCTCGTCGCGCTGACGAAGGAGATCGAAGATCGCTTCGAGGTTTCGGTCACCGATTTGCGCCAGCCGATCAACGTCGTCGAGGAAACGGAGCCGGAGGAGGAGAAGACGGAGTTCGACGTTGTCCTGACGGACATCGGGCCGAAGAAGATAGAGGTCATCAAGGCCGTGCGCGTGCTCACGGGCCTTGGCCTGAAGGAGTCGAAACACGTGACGGAGGCCTGCTCCATCGTGGCGAAGGATCTCCCCAAGGCCGAGGCGGAGCAGGCGAAGAGGAGCTTGGAGTCGGCGGGCGCGACGGTGGCGTTGAAGTAGAAACATTGCGGGGTGGAGCAGTCCGGTAGCTCGGCAGTCTCATACGCTGTAGGTCGAGGGTTCAAATCCCTCCCCCGCTACCATACAAGGGCGTATGGCATAACTGGTTAACGCGCCTCTCTGATAAGGAGGAGAGTCCAGGTTCAAGTCCTGGTACGCCCACCAGATTTGAAAGGCGCATGCGCGAACAAAACGCAAGGCGGGGGCGAAACCGGCCAGCAAGGAATAAAGCGCGGGTGTGGGACGGCCATCCGGCGCATGCGCCCTGAGGCACCGGAGGGATAGGCTAATCGGTAAGTCACAGGTTTGCTAAACCTGCGTCGGAAACGACTTCGGGGTTCAAGTCCCCGTCCCTCCGCCAATAATAAGGGGGTGCCCCATGGCCGCGGCCGCGGAGCAGCAGGATTACCAGTTGGTCATCAGGGTCCCGTTCACGGCCCTGGACGGCCCGCAGGCGCGCCAGGTAGCCAAGAGATACCTTGAGGCGACGGGGGTCCCGGACGGGGCCTCAGTGAAGCTGCAGAGGGTTTTCAGGGACAGGGCGCCTCAAAGCGTCAAGTTGCAATAAACGATACTGATTCTTACAGGGGCGTGGTGCAGTTGGTAGCACATCTGATTGTCGATCAGAAAGTCGCCGGTTCGAGCCCGGTCGTCCCTGCCAGAATAGTATATTCCCACCATGGCGCGCATCGACCCGTCCCGCCGATTCAGGAAGACCGACTGCACGTACGTCCTCTGCCGGGACCCGTCATGCGGGGCCTTCAGGGAACCGGGCTACGAGGGCTTCCTCTGCGGGAGGGGCGAGTGCCCCCTCGAGTCGGAGCTGGCCATCGTCTGCCACCACTGCCGGAAGACCATCGTGCTGCCCCACGACCACTTCTCCTGGTGCCGGGTGGACTGCCCGAACTGCGGGGCGTCCAACTTCCAGCGCATGAGCGGGAAATGGCGCAGGGCGAGGGACAAGACGGGACGTTCAGGATAGTATATTAACTGTGATGATCCACCTGAAGAAGCCCCGAGTCCCCGCCGCCCTTGTGAGCGCGGCCCAGGCCATCGCCCTCGCGGCGAACGTCGTCATCGCGCTGCAGACCATAGTGGCGTTCGTTGTGCTCGTGTGGGGGTGGGTGCGGCCGAAGAGGCCGATGGGCTTCACGAATTCGGTTGCCAAAAGGAGGCGTGGGAAGGATGAACACCGCAAGCTTGAGCGCGATCCCGTCAAGGAAGGGCCGGCACACTCCGCAGAGCGTGAGCAGGAAGAAGGGCAAGAGGAGGCACGTGAGCAAGAACACGGTCACCCCCTCCCGCCTGGAGAACGGCACGAACGTGCAGAGCGCCATCCGCCGGAGGGAGTCGCGCGGCAAGGCCGGATAACGGGCCGCGCCCGGACGGGTCACGCCCGCCGCACGCAATGATGACCGGGGAAGTAGGCCGGTGGCCGCTGAGAGGGCCATGTGCGCGCGGCGCGCGCCCCCTCCGATAATTCTTTAATCGAGCCGGCATGGTGGGAGGCGCCACATGGCAAGGGTCGGAAAATACGGCGGCGAGAAGATACGGTATCCCGATGGCGAGGGGTGCTGCATCTGGACCTACATGACAGACGAAGACGGAAAAGAAATGTCCGGCATCTGCTATGACTTCTCGGGGGAGGACATCGGTCAAATATCCGAACTCATCGAGAAGCTGAAGGCGGAGGAGGCGACCGTCTACGAGCCCGATCCCGATCAGGAGAGGAGGGAGCGGGAGCGCGACAGGCGCGAGAGGACGTGGTGGCGGAGGGTCCACCGATTGATCGAGGACATCGGCTTTCACGTCACGCCATTCGACTGGAGGTTCAGGACATACATCATCACGCGGCCGGTGGACGGCGGCGGGTCGATGGGTTTGGTCTACAAATGGTGCGAGGGGTTCTCCCTCGGCCCCGTCACGGTCACGTGGGGCCGCGAGGTCTTCGAATGGTGGCGCAAATGGAAGAAGGGTCGAAGGAAGAGGCATACACACGAGCGGTAGCCGTCGTGCGCAGCTGCCGGACCCGCGAGCAGCTTACCACCGCGCGGAACTACGTCGACCAGTTCGCCGCGGCGTACGGAGAGTGCGAGGAGACGACCACGCTCAAGGGCGCCTTGTCCGACGCCGACAAGCGGCTTTTCCCTGATTGGTGAGGCCGGTGTCGCCGTGACCCGAGGGGGTGCGTGCCGAAACGCGAAGAAAGTTGTTGACATCCCGGCCGGGCGGTGGTATATTTGGTGCGATGTGGCCCGAACGGGCCGGAGGATATCATGGAACGCAGGAACCTAACATCACAGTTTTCGACCGAGGCATTGCGGCCCGCCGCGTGTGGTGTGTCCTATCTGCACCTTACGTGGATACCGGACGGGGGCTCTCTGATGTAGGTTCATCAGGATAGAAGGCAAGAGAGCCCCCGCCCGGAAAAGACCGAGCGGGGGCTTTTTCTTTGTCGTTTTTGTGTCATCGTTCATTGTCAGTCTGGTTCGCTTGCATTCAAGCACATACGCGCCGCCGGCGTCCCTGACGGGGTCGCGCCGGCGGCGGAACGGGGTGGGGGCAGGCTCCCCGGCCCTCCCCGCCCTTTCTTCCGACGGCGTGGCCAAGTGGTAAGGCTCATGGCTGCAACCCATGGATCCCCGGTTCGAATCCGGGCGCCGTCTGGGAAGGCAAACGAGAATTTCGTGGTGAGGGTAGCTCAACAGGTTCAGAGCACCAGACCGTGGCTCTGGTGGTTGCGGGTTCGAGTCCCGTCCTTCACCCCATACGAATGGGACCGCGCCCTCCAGGGCGGAGCGTACATGTTCGGGTTCGATTCCCGATATCCCCGCCATTATCGGGGATATCGCCCAACTGGTAGGGCAACTGACTTGGAATCAGTAAAGCAGCACGCGCTCCTTCGACTCGGGCGCGGTTCCAAAAATCACGCGGGCGTGGTGGAACTGGCAGACGCGTTAGACCCAGGATCTAATGGGGGAGACCCCGTGGAGGTTCAAGTCCTCTCGCCCGCACCAACTCAGGGGTGCCGTCCTCCAGGACGAAGCGTACAATTCTATCTATTCCAGGTTCGACTCCTGGTCTCCGCACCGCCGCGCAGGCGGTGCCCGCCCGGCGGTGCGGAGATAGCCGAATTGGTACAGGCAATGGACGTAGGATCCATCTTCAAAGGATGATTCGCTCCATCGACTCGGACGGCACTCCATTTACATTCGAGAGCAACACCCGCGCCCTCTAGGGCGAAGCATACACTCTGATTCAACTTGGTTCGACTCCAAGACTCCCCACCATTTACGGGGAGGACGCCCAACGGTGGGCAACCGATCGTAAATCGGTCTTCGCAAGAAGATGATTGCTCTGTCGACTCGGGCGCGGGTGATAATACATGCGGTCGTGGTGGAATTGGTAGACGCATTATAACTGACAGACACAGGAGTAATAATGTCATCATATTCTATTCCTACTAGGAGGAGAATATGGACGACAAACTCGTGTGCACAATGTGTGGGGGACCCCGTAGCGTAGGAAGGAAACAATGCCACGAATGCTACAAGAAAGCAGCTCGTGAGAGGTCTAAGAAGCGAAATGCAATGGGTATCCGAACAAGATATCAGAAAACATGTCCCGTTTGCAAAGAGCCGTATACAGTAACCAGAAAGAGTTCCAGGTTGTGTGTTTCTTGTTTCCGAAAAAGCCAACGCAAGAACAAGGCTACCACCGACTATAGGTTCTCAGGTAAGAACGACTACAAACACCGCATAATCGCGGAAAAAACGCTCAAAAGGACCCTCACAGAAGACGAGAACACTCATCACCTAGACGGGAACAAGTCAAACAATAAAAAGGAGAACTTGATAGTTCTCAGAAGAGCCGACCACACCAGACTTCACCGGCACCTCGAAATAGAATTAGCGATACAGCAAATACCACCAGAGAACAAAGAGGGACTCGCGAGCACTTTGAGAGCTCTCGCCCTAAGTTTTCTACTAGAAAAAGAGATACCATTCATAATGGTATGGAAATACGAAGCGCCTATGGGGAAATTGGCAGACCCGATAGAATGAGGTTCTATTGAGCTTACGCTCGTCCAGGTTCGACTCCTGGTAGGCGCACCAATCTCGAGGCATGTAGCCGAGTGAAGCTTCAGGCCCAAGGCGGGGTGGTACACTACGCGGGCTTACAACCTTAACGCGCAGCCCAGGCTTGATCAGTACGGCGGTTGAGTCCCGTCCATGCCTCTTCTTACATGCCCGCTCAGCGCTCGATAGCGACCAAGCTGTGTCTGAACAAGATGTCTATGGTGGAAGGCGTCTGCCCTGTTCGTTGTTCCTACCTTTTCTGTTCAGGTTCTACCGAGCCTGCGGATACCTATCACGCCCAGATGGCGGAATCGGCATACGCGCTAGTCTCAAGAACTAGTGGGCCACGCGCCCGTGGGGGTTCGAAGCCCCCTCTGGGTACCAAGTCCGGGGGCGCCCCGAGGCCGCGCGGCGGAATCCCCTTCCGCCGAGGAAACTCAGGACATCACTGCTGAAGGTAGGAGAGGACAAGGGTTCCCCCAGGAGGCCCGGCTGACGGATGGACTGGGGCTGTATCAGCCGCCTCGCCCGCACTACCGAGGATGCAACCGCAGACAGACCTACGCCGGTGAGCAGGGCTATGATGGTCGGGTGGCGGGCTCAGTCAAATGCGGCCATAGAACAGAATCCTGGTTACGGGGGCGCCCCCTTTTCAAATGAACGACGTGGCGGTAACAAGCGCGATGTCCAGGAGGCACACGCCCCAATCCGGCACGGGCGAAACGCCCTCCACCTCTCGCGCGAGCGCGCCCGCCGCGTCGTTCCTTCTTCGAATTCATCTGTGGGTCGGTGGTCGAGTGGTTAAAGGCAGCGGACTGTAAATTCGCTCTCCGACAGGGGTACGGTGGTTCAAATCCATCCCGGCCCACCATAATCAAGGGCGCATGGCTCAGTTGGTCAGAGCGCCGCGTTCACATCGCGGAGATCGCAGGTTCGAGTCCCGCTGCGCCCAGATAGTACATTGTAGATGAGGATACTTACAATGTACGATCACCTACTGAAGCACAGCTTAGAATTCAGGCAACAGGCTTTGAGGAACTACTATGAGCACCCGAATAGGTGCTGTCACTGTGGAAAAGTGATAACTGTACCTGATGGCAAAAAGGTACAATCTGCCAGGAGGAAAAAGTTCTGTTCGAGAGAATGCCACGGATTGAGCATGCAGAAGAACAAGAGGTACTCTTGTTGTTTACTGTGTGGCACGCCAATGCACAAAAAAAGAGGAAGGTATTGCTCAACAAAATGCTTTGCTGAGTCGCGATACAGAAAATTCATTGACAGGTGGCTGAAGGGGGAAGAGGATGGTATAATTTCCAGCGGCCTATCCACCTCGAATTACATCTACAGATGGATGAACGAAACACACGGAAGAAGATGTTCCGTCTGCAGTAGAAAAAGGTGGCTTGGGCTCCCCATACCACTAACTCTCGACCACATAGACGGTAACGGTCTCAACAACCATCCTAGCAATCTCAGATATATATGCCCAAACTGTGACAGACTTCAAAGTACTTTCGGCGGCCGTAATCGAGGAAAAGGAAGGCTGGCTCGAAGAAGATACGATTTAGCTTTGTCGGACGGCATGAAAGCCACCCTACCTCATCCGGTAGAGGGCCTGATTCGTAATCAGGTGGTGCGGAGTTCGAGTCTCCGGGGTGGCTCCAACAAAAGAATGGGGCCTTAGCTCAGTTGGGAGAGCGCCTCGTTGGCTACGAGGAGGCGGCGAGTTCGATCCTCGCAGGCTCCACCATCACTTTAAGACTCCGTGGCCAAGACAGTATATTAAAGATGGTTCGACCAACCCATTTACTTGGCGCGTCGGATTAAGCGGGGATAGGCATCCTCGTAGGGCGTATGCCAAGCGTCCTCGGCGGGCATCCACGACCCAAACGGTTGGGGTGCCGAGACCAAAGAGGGTTATTGGCGGCCGTCAATAACCCTCAACTTCTCCTTTCACAGGAGGAGGCGCCTCCTTCATAGCATTGGAGAACTCCAATGTATTATGACGGAAGCAGGAACCTGTGGTGGCTTGGAATCTTGATCAACATGATCTTGAACATAGCCATACAGTTCCTTATGTGACACGCCGACGGGGGCGACAACCCCCGTCGGTTTTCATGAGGTTCTTTTTATGATGCACCCACGACTTGCAATTCTCCGGATATTCCGAAGACTTCGATTCGCCTTCGCGTGGCGCGACGTTCTGTCTTGGGAGTACGAATCCTGTGAACGGTGCGGACACTGCTTCAGGGTATGCTGGAGCGCCTCTGACGAGTCTTGGAATGCCATCCACGGCGATGACGGCGGGTGCCTCTGCATCGACTGTTTCGTGGAACTCGCGGAAAGGAAAGGCGTGAAGCCCGTCATCGAGCGCATGGAGGTATTCTCGCCATGATACACGTCCTCGGTCCGCGCAACGTCCATCGCATCCGCGAGTTCAGGGAGGCCGGCGTCCCGGTCATCATGACCGTGTCGAAGGCCGACGACCCCTTCTGGCGGGGCCTCAGCCCCTTCTTCCTCGGTCCGGTGGCCCTGTACGGAGGCCACTCCTCCAGGAACGTCGAGAACGCGTGGCAGTTCTCCAAGGTCTACAAGAAACACACGGACGCCGCCGGAGACCCGACCGACGAGTACTTCGAGTGGGCGAGGCGCGGATGGGCCGATCGAAGGGCGCACAGATACCCGATGGGCAGGGGCGCCGTCCCCGAGTACTCCTGGTGGGACGGCGCGAAGCTGGGGTACGTGCAGGCAAGAAAGGCGATATACGCGCCGCTCTACATCAAGGCGGTCGCGGGGACCGAGGCATGGGGGAGGCTGAAGGAGAAGTGCGCCGGCGGGGCCGACGTCTGCCTATGGGACTACGACGCCTACGACCACCGCTCCCTTGGAATGACCTACCGCGACGTCCTCAACGACCCGACCAAGAAGATGGGGCACGCGTTCGTCCTTGCCATGATGCTTGAGTGCAAGGACGATCTGGTCGACATGCTGGAAAACTGATGTGGGGCTGTAGCTCAGTTGGGAGAGCGCTACGTTCGCAACGTAGAGGTCCGCGGGTTCAAAGCCCGCCAGCTCCACCAAACTACGGGAGGTGCAGTCATGCGCGCGAGGACGACCATGACGAGAGGCATACGCCCGTCAGCAACTGCAAGCTGACGGGACGATACCGGTGCACTCTTATAAGGTGCATACCCGTAGCGGGAAGTTGAAAACGTGAGTTCGAATCTCACTCGTCCCACCAAACGAGAAAACCATGAAATTCGTGTACGCAACCGACCTCCACGGCGACCTCGCCAAGTACGAGAAGGCCCTGCAGCTGTGCGTGGACAACAACGCCGGGCTGCTCCACCTCGGGGCCGACCTTCTCCCCAAGGGGTACACGATACGGAAGCGCCAGAAGGATTTCCTCCGGCGCGACCTCCCGGGCTTCTTCCGCAAGGCGTCCGACAAGGGCGTCAAGGTCGTGGGGATGTTCGGCAACGACGACATCTGGACCCGCAAGCCGATCTTCAGGGAGCGGTGCGGGCCGCTGCTGGACGAGGAGGGCCTCGATCACGAGGGGTTCTTCTTCTCCGGGTACCCGTACGTCCCGGACTACCCGTTCAGCTTCAAGTGGCCCTGCAAGAGGGACCGCGCCGGCTGGAGGCTCAAGGAGCCGTACCTCGGATACCCCGTGGAGGATTACGGCCACGGATTCGAGCCGATATCCGACATCGACGACTATTTCGCCGGCAAGGGGTCAATCTGGGCCGACCTGAAGGATTGGCCGTCCGCCCCGAACCACATCATGGCCTTCCACACGCCCCCGAGCGGGGTCGGCCTCGATGTCTGCCCCGGGGGGAGGAAGGTTGGCTCCCTGTCGGTGAAGAGGTGGATACGCGAGCGCAAGCCTTACATGGTGCTGTGCGGTCACATCCACGAAAGCCCGTGGGAGTCCGGGAAGACGTCCGCCAGGGTCGGGGGCGTCACGGTCCTGCAACCGGGGCAGTACCGCTCGGCGGCGACCATCGACCCGAACAGGGTCGAAACGATCTCCCCGGGGGTCGTCGGGAAGTATCCCCACATGAACCACAGGATGCTCCGGGCCGCGGTCATCGAGGCCGTCCCCGGAAGGCGGCCGAAGGTCGCGATAGTAGACAGGTAACTCAGGTCCGTAACTCAATTGGTAGAGTAGCGGTCTCCAAAACCGCAAGCTGGGGGTTCGAAACCCTCCGGGCCTGCCACTCATAATCGTGTATTGCGGAGCGCATTGTGTGGCCACGCCAAGAGACAGGGAAGCCTTCGCGTACACGCACCCGAAGGGCTGTTGGATAGTCATCCTCAAGAGGGAGCGGTACTACTATGCGGCCTACGTGATGGACGGCCGCGACAGGCACACGATCCCGCTCATGCTCTCCCTCGAGGACGTCGAGCGCACGCTTGAGAAGCTCCGCAAGATGCCGGGCGGCAGGGTCAGGGATGTCGGGTTGTTCCTCAGGTGCGTCAAGGGAGCCGCCTTGATGTCGATGAAGTACGGCAAATAGGCCCGCGTAACTCAGTGGTAGAGTGCGATCTTGGTAAGATCGAAGTCGCCAGTTCAACCCTGGCCGTGGGCTCCATCTGGAAACGCAAATTCCCATAGAGAAACTTCAGTTCCCATATGGGAACTATAATTCCCGGGGCCTTAGCTCAGTTGGGAGAGCGGCTGGTTTGCAACCAGCAGGTTCGCCGGTTCGACCCCGGCAGGCTCCACCAGAAGCGGACGCCCACCCGGACACCGTGTCCGGATGGGCGTTCATGATGACAGAAAGAGTACGGAAACGGACAGTTTCCGTCAAGATGAACGGATCACCTCCGGCCCGACCTGTCTATGAGTATATCGAGTTTCTTGCCGAGCCTTTCCTGGTGGTATAGGACGTTTTTTTGGTTTTCGGCAAGGTCGTCGTGGTTCTCGAGTATCACCGAGTTCTGCCTCTCGACCACGTTGATCCGGCGCTCCAGCTCCCTGCGCCCCTGGGTGTTGTTGGTCACCTCATTGGACCATTTGAACGAGAGTCCTATCATGCTGCCCAAAAGGCCCGTGAACAGCGTTATCGCAACCACCAGCACGCGCACGGTGCGCTGCCAATAGACCTTCTCGAGCACATACCTCTCATCGCACTCAAGTTCCTGTTTGTGGATGAGATCGCGCACTTCCTTCATGTTCTCCATCGATGCCCTCGCAGTAGTCGGCCAAACAACGCATATTGCTGAAAAAATTAATAGCTTATTGCCCATTCAGGTTTCATAACGAGACGCCGCGATGGTATATTACAGAGGGAGGTTTGAAGCAGCTGCCATAAATCTGTCGAAATCTGTAAGAACCTTATGAAAAAAGTAATCACAGGCACCATCCACCAGGGGGACTTCGACGCCCTCAAACAGGTAATGAGGGATCAGTCCTCGTGTCGTCGATACGCCTACAACCGTATCCACAAGGACGGTCTATCTGGGAATAACGTAAAGGTAGCCTGTAAGCCTCTGTACATGGACAAATTGAACCAGAGGTATATAGCGGACGCCGTCCTTCGAGCCAAGGCTGTGAAACAGGAACACTGCCTGTTCGGGGGCAGGAAGAACTGGAAGAGGCTCCTGTCAGGCCTCATCACAAAGGATCAGTGGCACGAGATTCGGGACTCTGAACTCTACAGCCGGGGTGACCGCACCAAGAAGGGGAACCCAAACATCCGGGTACTCAAAACTCCTGAAGGATACAGGCTCCGTGTGGGACTCTCAAAACCTCGTGAGTTCTTAACTTTCAAACTGTACATCCCCAAAAAGTTCCAGCAGGACTTCGACCTTCACGATGAATGCTACGACGTGCGGATCAAGTTCAAGGTCGGTAAGTTCTACGTGTACATAGGGCTGGACATCCCTGACGTTGTCCCAATCTACGGGTTTTCCAACGGGGCCATAGGTATTGACACGAACCCTGACGGGCTGGCCGTGGTCGAAGTAGATGTTCAGGGGAACATGACCCGACACCAGTATATCGGGTCACAGAGGATTCTTTTTGCCCGGCATGACAAACGTCGACACGATATCGAAGCCTTGGCGGTACAGGTCGTAAATCAAGCTGTGACGGCTGAGAAGGGCCTTGTGATTGAGGACTTGAAGTTCAATGACAAGAAGCCTATCCGGTCGAGGAAGTTCAACCGGATGCGACACAACTTCATCTACTCCCAATTGCTTCAAGCCATAGAGCGTAGGGCACTCAAGGATGGGGTTGAGGTCAGAAAGATCAACCCGGCATTCACGTCCATAGCCGGGATATTGAAATATCAGGATATGTATTTACTGAACCGTCACACCGCAGCCGCGCTGGTTATTGCGAGGCGGGGTATGGGGATCATGGAAAAAATAAGGGTTAGGTTGGACTCGGGAGAGAACGAGAAGCTGAACCTTGCAGGAAGATGCTTCGAGATTGCTCTCACGAGAAAGGCCTACTCCTACTTTCGGACTCTTTACAGAGTCCTTGAAGTGAAGCAGCCAGCGGTCACACCGCCGTGTCTTAGCCCTCCGTAGAGGGAAATGGCACCGGTCAGTTCGTAGGTCAGTAATGGCTTAGGGCTGATGGTAATCGAGCCCTATTTCTGGTCGGGTTCGTATGAGTGGAGACACTTGTTAGGGAGAGGAAAGGCTCCCTTGGAAATCTGTATGAAAACGATTTCGACAGATTTTCTAAACCAGGAGACGTGCCTGACCTCATAGCCAACCGCGAGCGCCTCAAGGAACTCGAGGCGGCCCTGTTCAAGAGGGCCGAGGCCGAGGACGGAGTGTTCCTCAACCTGGGATGCGGCAAGAGGGTCCTCGCCGGCTTCGTCAACATCGATAAGTTCTCCGACGCAGGCGGCCTTCTCAAGGCCGACATGTACCGCCTGCCGTTCAAGAACGGCACCGTCGACGCCATTTTCTCCGCACATTCGTTGGAGCACTTGCCGATTCGGCGGGCCCACCTTGCCCTGCGGGATTGTCGCCGCGCCCTCAAACCCGGCGGCGCCTTCCTTCTCAGCATGCCCGACCTCGACATGATTATGGCGACCCTGCTGAGAAAGGATCTGCCGACGAGGGCGCGCAGATGGTTCCTGTACACCCTTTTCGGCTACCAGGCGGACATGGAGGCCCCGAAGTCAGACGAGGATCCCCCCGTCGATCCCGGACAGTTCCACACATGCGGGTACTCGAAAAGAACCTTGGTGGAGGAGATGCGGGCCCTTGGCTACAGGATCCTCGAGGCGGAGAACTACGACGGCTACGGCACCCCGGGGGTTTACGTGTCGGCCACAAAATAGTATGTTATTATGGGAACCTGAACGATCTGCCCGGATTGGGAACTGGTACACCAGGGGGACCTAAAATCCTTCGGCCCTCGAGGCCACTGCGGGTTCGACTCCCGCTCCGGGCACCAAACGGGGAAGAAAATGCGCGTGGTTGAACTGTTCTCCGGCGTCGGCGTGTCGTCCTGCGGGATGGGGGCCGCCGGCGCGGAGGTCGTCGGGGCCTGCGAAATCGATCCCAAGTTCGTCCGCGCGTACAACAGCCAGCCGTTGCTCAAGCCGGTCGCGACCGCGTCCGACGTCGACGGGTATGACATCCCGGAGTGCGACCTTCTCAGCGGCGGCCCCGTGTGCAAGGCTTTCTCGCCCGGGGCCAACCGATTCGGCACCGATGGGAAGGACGATGTCCGCAACACCTTCCCGCACTTCTTCAGGGCGCTAGACCGCTGCGACCCCCGCTACGTGCTCGTCGAGAACAGCTACGGGCTCGCGAGGTTCGGGAACTACCTGTCCGACATCATCAAGGAACTCCAGAGGCGAGGATACTACACGGACTGCGCGGAGATCGACTGCTACGACTACGGCGTGCCGCAGCACAGGAACCGGGTGGTCATGCTCGGGTCCAAGGACGACCCTTGGTACGTGACGCGGCCCGTGGACAGGACAGGGCCGCGCACGGTGGGCGACTGCCTCGGCCCGGCGCCAGAGGCCGACAACCTCCCCCTCACGAGGCCCATGTCCGACAGGGAGAGGGATTATTGGGCGCGCGACCCCAAAAGGGAGAGGCGCCACCCGCCGCTTCGGTGGGACCGCCCGGCGGGCACCGTCGTCAGCAACTACAAGCGCGGCGTGCCGTACGGGGTGGTTTTGAAGGGGGACAACAGCCTGCACATGTGCAACCCGCGCCTAGCCGCGCGGCTGATGGGCCTGAACGACGATTACGATGTCAATGTGCTGTCGAGGACCAAGATGCTGGAGGGCCTCGGCAATGGATTTCCCGCCCCGGTCGTGAGATACCTTGTCGGTATCTTGACGGGCGCGTGAACAACTCGTAAACCTCCAACGGGAGTAGCGATGTACGGAGTCAAGGCCAAGGAGATGAAAAGCGGGGCTGAGAACGTCGACAGGATGCTGAGGCGCTTCAAGCGGGTGACGGAGGCGGCCGGCCTTCTCGCCGAGGTGAAGAAGCGAAGATCCTTCGAAAAGCCTTCCGAGGAGAAGCGCAGAAAGAAAAACAACGCGGTCAGAAGGACTCGGCAAACGGCATCGGCGCCGACCCGCAAGAGGAAACGCGGATTGTAGAGGTATATACCATTGATGAAGCCCAAGTCGCACAGCGGCTAGTGCAGCGGATTTGTAATCCGCCGGGTTAACCCCCGCCGTCGGTTCGAGTCCGGCCTTGGGCTCCAAACCAAGAGAGGATTGATGATAGCGAAAGAGGTGGTGGTACGCAGCAAGCACGGCCTGCACGCGCGGCCGTCCGCGAAGATAAGCGAGTACGCCAACAGGGTGTATCCGACCAAGGTCAGAATAGTGGATCCCAAGTCCAGCACGGAGGCGGACGCCCGGAGCATCCTGACGATGCTGACGCTGGGCCTCGTGAGCGGCACCGAGGCGAGGGTCGAGGCCGAGGGGCCGATGGAGAGGGAGGCCGCCGAGGAGGTGGCCCGCATCATCGAGGAGTTCGACGTATGAGGATACTGCTGAACCTCATCAGGCACTATTGGGGCACCACCACCCACAAGGCGTGGGTGTTTTGGTACTGCCTCAAGTTCTCCGCGAAGCTGATGCGGCGCGCCGTGCGCCACGACTTGAGCAAGTACGGCGATGTGGAGACGGAAAGCTTCGTGCGCATCATCCACAAGCTCAAGGACGCCACCTACGGCAGCGAATCATACAAGAAGATGCTGGCAGAGGATGACACGGTCAGGCAGGGGACGGCGCACCATTACGCCTTCAACAGGCACCACCCCGAATATTTCTTGAAGGGCACCGAGCGCTATTCCAACCTCCACAGGATGAACCTCCTCGACATCGTGGAGATGTTCTGCGATTGGAGGTCCGCTGTGAAGCGACACCGGAACGGGGATATCAAGCGCAGCATCGAGGTCAACAGGGACAGGTACGACATGTCCTCGGAGACGGTGATGATATTCAACAACAGCACGGATCTATGAACACGAGCGAGGATGGCGGAATGGTAGACGCGCCAGACTTAGGATCTGGTGGGGCAGCCCCGTGCGGGTCCGACTCCCGCTCCTCGCACCGGACGAGAGGCTCGCATGGATCCTGTTGACACGCTCGCATGGGCCGGCAGCGCCGTCGCCATCATAGGCGCGGTCCTCAACGCCATGAAGCTGCGCGCGGGCTTCGTGTTCTACATCGCATCGAATGTGGCTCTCATCTCCGTGGGTGCCATGAAGGAAGAGTTCTACAACGTCATCCTGTTCACGGTCTTCCTAGCCATATCGCTCTACGGGTTCTTCAATTGGAGAAGGATAGACCAGGCCGCCACAGCCGGGGGGCAGCATGGAAAACGATAAAGGGGACGGCGCCGCCCAAGAATATGATCGGGCGGACGCGATTCTCGATGAGGTCATTCACAGGGAGAAGGCTTTGGACTTCCTCGTCGAGTGCATGCTCGAAAGGGCAGGGGCGACAAGCGAGGGGGCCTGAATGGAGACGGCAATCAGTGACCCGGCCGTCGCTTGGTTTCTCTCAAAGGCGGCCATCCTCGTAGCCATAATCCTGATTGTGTCGGGGCCGTATCTCCTGTACGCCGTGTTGGCGGCCATCAATTGGTGGCACTGCAGGACGGATAGGGGCAGCGAGAAAGAGAAAGATTCGGAGGGTTCGCCTAACGGTATGGCATCGGTCTTGAAAACCGACGGCGGCGACGCCATGAGAGTTCGAATCTCTCACCCTCCGCCAGGGGGAGCGATGGAAGGAATAGACACGGACATCGAACAGCTCCTCAGCGACATCGAGGAGGCACAGGATCTTCACATAGACATGAGCGGCGCCGGCGAGGCCCTCGAGGAGCTTCAATCCTACGTCGAGGAGATGATCAGGCACCGGGACCAGCACATACCCTTCACGGAGGGCGAGGTGGAACGGATAGGGGAGATCCGCCGGGAGATTCGCGGGCTGCTTGGGGCTTTGAAGGAGATAGAGGATGAGCAGGAGCCGGAAGAGGGACAGGATCCGTGAGAGGGTCGCGGCCGTCGACTTTGGCGACCGAAAGACGATATTGGCCATCGGAACCGACGCCAAGAGGGTCGTCGAGGAGGCCCGAAAGACGGGCAAAAGATTCATCATGACCTGGGTGCCCGTGCCGGGCAGGAAGTACATATTCGCGGCGGCATAACATGGCCGATGACATCGACAGGATGCTGTCCGAAGCCGCCGTGCGATCCAAGTTCGCCGAGGCCGTCAGGCGCTTGAACGATCTGACGGGCAAATTGGAGCGCTATGTCGACATCGAAGAACGCAGAGTCGATTACGGCGCCGAGTGCGCCGAGGGGGAGTTCGATGCGCTCGAGAGGGTCGAATCCGAGATGGAGCAGATCAAGAGAACGCTGACGGTCATCCAAAGGTCGCTTCACAAATAGAGTCGGAGGACGAAGATGGCAGACGTACATGAATTGAAGATGCACGAACGCACAGCGTTCGAAGTCATCGACAAGGAGGACTCAAACGGGACCCGTTACTATGTCGCCACCCGCGTTCCCGGGGGCTGGATATACGAAACCCGCCCTGGAGAAGCAATCTGTTCGGCGGTGTTCGTGCCGTACAGCGCCTCATAGACACACGGAGGACTACGCTAATCGGTAAGCGGCTCGTCTCGAAAACGAGTGGGGTGTGACAGCCTTTGGGGGTTCAAGTCCCTCGTCCTCCACCAGATTGTACACGAGACGGAAGCACTTGCGGACGCACTCTACGAAAACAATAACCACGGAGATGTTCACTAGCTGGTAAGTGGCGCGCCTGGAGAGCGCGTGGGCCTCACGGCCTCGGGGGTTCGAATCCCTCCATCTCCGCCAGGAGGGCCAATGGCAGCGAGGAAGGAAAAACGGTTGTCCGTGACGGTATATTTGGATGACGACGTTCTGTGGAAGCTGTTCCGCATGGCACATGAGCGGGACATAACCCTCAACGATCTCGTCAACGAGATACTCAAGGAACAGATACAGAGGCTGGAGAGGGAACGTGCCGACAAGGATAGCGTTCGCGGGGGTGCCGGGATCCGGAAAGACAAGCACGGCGAGGGCGCTCGCCGGGCTGTGCGGGACCGAGCTGGGGCTAAAAAGGGTCGAGCTCGTCCATGAGTACGCGCGCACGCACATAGCCGAATACGGCCCCATCGAGTCCCTGGCCGACCAATTCGCCGTGTCCCTGCGGCAGATAGACTGGGAGGACAGGGCGACGTTCGCCGTGGTGGACGCCATGGTGACCGACAGCCCGATCCACCTCGGCTGGCTCTACGCCATGTGGATGCCCCAGGACACGAAGAAGGACGCGATGTACGCGTCCGACCTCTTCACCAAGCTCACGGCGCTGAACGTCCCGCCCAGGTACGACTACGTCTTCCACCTCCCACCCATAGACGGCTCCTTCGAGGACGGCGTGAGGAAGGAGGAGCACCGGGACGAGGATTGGCGCAGGCAGGCCAACGAGCTCATACCGTTCGTGTTCAGGCTGTTCTCCCCCAGGGTGTTCGTCACGGTCAAGTCGGAGTCGCTCCTCGACCGGGTCAACGAATGCCTCGAGTGCCTCCGCGCCGGCATAGCCAACGAGGAAAAGCTGTAAAATAGTATATTAAGGGTATGGGCAACTCCAACCGCGCCGACATGCGCCTTTCGATGCGGATGTTCAATACGTTCGCGTACCCGCTCCGCGAGCGCATAAGGATCCGAGTGAGGGGTGCTTCGTGGATCCGCGCACGCGAAAGCGTGTGGGCCGCCTTGGAGCGCAGGCAGAGGCTGCCGTGGAGCAGGGTGCGGGACAGGCGCCTTCCAAGCGAACGGCTTACGATAACGAGGCGGGCATTTTGATGCAGGCGGACCGGACGAGGGAGTCATATGCGATACGAGCTATTGACATGGCTTGGGCTGATGAGTCTCTTCCTACTCCCGTAGACCCGACAAAGGAGGCGGGCTATGAGTTCGGTCGTTGTGTTGAACGGAAGCTGGCAGTATTGGGGCGACAGGAGCCTCAGGGACGTCCTCAAGCTGCACGCGAAGGAAAAGGTGGTGACGCTCGTTGGGGACAGCGACCGCATCATCCGCGCGGGGCGCTCGCATGTCGGGGACGACTTCAGGATCGAGATGCCCCTCGTGGTGGCCCTCAAGTCGTTCTTCGGGTGCAAGGTGCCCGGGGGGCCCGTGGAGTACTCGGACGAGGCCGTCTACGAGCGCGACGGGAACATCTGCCAGTATTGGCACTACGACGAGTTCATGAAGCCCTTCAAGTACCGCTGCACCAAGGAGGACAGGACCATCGACCACATCGTCCCGCAGTGCAGGGGCGGGGAGGACAGCTTCGAGAACTGCGTGTGCGCCTGCAAGGTGTGCAACAACAAGCGCAAGGGATCGAAGTCGGTCAAGCAGGCGAGGCTCAAGCTGATACGAACGCCGGTCGCGCCGCCGGACCGCGAGGACTCCTGGGTGGTCGTGGACTTCAACTTCAACCCCGAAATCGCCGCCCACGTAGCGTACAAGCGGTATCTGGACACGCTCGTGGCGGCCTGAGGTCGCCATGAGTACTGCCATCTACGCTTTGAGCGCTGATCCCATCACGCACGGCCACATGGACATCGTCGGCCGCGCGCTACGGGTGTTCGACCGCCTGGTCATCGGCATCGGCAACAACTCAGCGAAGAGGTATCTCTTCACCCTCGAGGAGCGAGCCGAACTGACCAAGATTGCCTTGAAGGGCTTGGGCGAGGACGCCAAACGCGTCGATGTCCAGCCCTTCGAGGGCCTCCTCGTCGACTACGCCTACCAGCAGGGCATCGAAACGATAGTGCGCGGCGTCCGCAACGGGGCGGACTTTGAGTACGAGCGCATGCTGCACGACATCAACTACGGCCAGAGGATGGGCGTGGACACCGTCGTCATCATGTCCGACCAATCGCTTTCGCACGTCAGTTCGAGCGCCGTCAAGGAACTCGTCTCGCAGGGCGCGAACGACGTGCTCGATTACGTGTGCATGCCCGTGAAGGTCGCGCTCGAGCAGCGTATCATGAAACAGGTGCGCGTCATGGTCACGGGCGAGATAGGCGCGGGAAAGTCCCACCTATGCGACGAGTTCGTCACCCACCTTCGTGACAGTCGCACTTTCAACACGCTTCCTTCACAGTACCCCAAGACGGTGGGGCACCTGGATCTCGACGTCGTGGGGAGGCAGGTGATCACGAAGTCGAAAGACCCGTTCTGTGTGGACATCAGGAGGGTGGTGTCACGTCGGCTTGGCGTGCCGCTTCTTTCGACCGGGATGCTGAACCTGAAGAAGGTGATGGCCGTGGTGCTCGCGAGTCCCGACCACCGCAGATGGTTCAACGACGCGATGCGAGATCCCATCAAGTTCTACCTCAGGAAGGAACTTCTGCAGAAAGATCGGATATTCCTGATAGGGACGGCGCTTGCGGTCGAGGCGGAGGCGCTCGGCATAGCCAACAACCACATCATTCTGGTGAAGGCCTCGATGGAAGAGCGCGTGCGCAGGTTGAAGGAGAGGGGCTACAGCGACGAGGAGATCGACCTCCGGATGAACGCACAGATGGACGCGGACTCCAAAAGGCGCAGGATCAAGGAGGAAATCAAGTACCACGGATGCGGCGACTTGCTCGTGTTGGACAATACCGACACGGATTACGCCTCCACGCTTAACAACTTGATGAGGATGAAAGTATGGCTGTCGAAGTTCGGCTACTTCCTGCCCTGAACCATCTCTATCAGCGCCTCCCCCTCCGTGGGAGAGCCTCCCCCCAATACGTGGAGGGGATGGCCCAGGAGCTGCTTGGACTATGGTCCCAGGCGCACAGGAAGTATCATAATCTGCGCCATCTTGGGGAGTGCCTCGAGGAGTTCAACGAGGTTTCGACGGATTGCGGGAACCCCCTCGTGGCGGAGATGGCGCTGTGGTATCACGATGCCGTCTACGATCCGGGGGAGAGGACAAACGAAAGGCTCAGCGCGAACAAGGCGAAGTTCGACTGCATGCGCCTGCAGGCCAAGCACGAGTTCGCCGACCGGGTGTGCGCCGCGATCCTGGCGACGGCCCCCGGGGTCGCGCACGAGTCGGAGTCGGCGCTGGTGGTGGACATCGACCGCTCCATCCTCGGCAAGCCGTGGGAAAGGTTCAGCGAGTACGAGGGGCAGATACGCGAGGAGTACGCGAGGTACACGGACGAGGAGTACAGGGCGGGGAGGACGCTGTTCTTGGACGCCCTCCTGCGCAGGGATCGCATCTACGTGACCGACCTCCTCCGGGACAAGTACGAGAGGGCGGCGAGGGCCAACATCGCCCGGTCGCTCATGAGGCTGAGGGGGCAGGGTGCTTGAGCAATACTCCAGCATAGAGGTCGGCGGGGACGTCCTGGATCCGGGGCTGAAGCGGGAGCGCATCCGGCTGAAGGCGCGCGCCTTGGAGGGCCTGCCGGACGAGACTGACGGGGACATCCTGCGGGAGGCGGCCGGGAATGCCGACGAGGAATGAGTTCCGAGAGGCAGTGTTCGCCAGGGACGGGCACCGCTGCGTGGCCTGCGGAGCCCCCGGCGCGGACGCGCACCACCTAATCGACAGGAGCCTGTGGCCCGACGGCGGGTATGCCCCGGACAACGGCGTCACGCTTTGCCCCCGCTGCCACCTCAAGGCCGAGCGCACGCAGCTGGACTGCGCCGACCTTCGGCGGGGGGCGGGGATAGCGAGTCGCGCCCTGCCGCCCGGCTTCTCCGACGACAACGAGTACGACCATTGGGGCAACATCGTGGGAACCGGCGGCGTGCGGTACGCGGGGCCGCTGTACGGCGAGCCGAACGTCCAGAAGGCCCTCTCTGAGGGAGGCGTGTTGGGGAGATTCCAATGGGACGTGAAATACCCCCGGACCTACCACTTCACCTACTCCCCGAACGTCAGGAACGACGACCGCATGCACCAAAGCGACGGCCTGTTCGATGGCTCTGAGGTGGTGGGGACGGTGAAGATGGACGGCGAGAACACCACCATGACGAACACGGCGTGCCACGCCAGGTCGGTGACGTCCGGCCCGCATGCGAGCCGCGACTGGGTGCATGCCCTCCACGGCCGCATGGCGCATGACATCCCTGACCGCTGGAGGGTGTGCGGCGAGAACATGTACGCCGAACACAGCATACACTATGACCACCTCGAGGACTATTTTCTGGTCTTCTCGATATGGGACGACGAGAACCGATGCCTCTCATGGAAGGATACCGTCGAGTTCTCGGCCCTCCTCGGGCTGGAAACGGTGCCCGCGTTCTACACAGGCGTTTGGGACAAGGAGGCCGCCCACAAGGCCTTCGAGGGGTACTGCCGGCACAGCAAGGATCCGGTCGAGGGCTACGTGGTCAGGACGGCGGGGTCGTTCAGATTCGAGTCCTACGCCATGAACACCGCGAAATGGGTCCGCAGGAACCACGTGCAGACGGACCAGTTCTGGATGTCGAAGCCTGTCGTGCCGAACGGGCTGCTGGCCCAAACTGAGGAAACCGAATGAGAACGATAATCATGACGAAGGGCGTCCCCGCGAGCGGGAAGAGCACGTGGGCGAAGGAGGAGATGCGGGCGCACCCGAACCGTTACAAGCGGGTGAACAAGGACATCCTCCGAGGCATGCTTGACGGCGAGGGGTGGTCCCCGGCCCGGGAGAGGTTCATGCTCGGGATACGCGACTATGCCGTCGAAAGCGCCATCTGGAGGGGGTTCGACGTCATCGTGGACGACACCAACTTCAGCGGCAAGCATTGGGACTCCATGTGCCGCATCGCCAAGCGCATGGGCGACGTGACGGTGTGCGAGAAGTACTTCGAGGTCAGCCTGCCGGAGGCCCTCCGACGGAACGAGGGGCGCCCCGAGGCGGAGAAAGTGCCAGAGGGCATCATCAAGGACATGTACCGCAAGCACGTCCGAAACAGGAAGGTGGAGACGAGGACGGAGTATTTCCCGATTGAGTCATACGAGCCGCCGCAGCCTTCCGATCTCCCGGGCGCGATCATAGTCGACATCGACGGTACGCTGGCGCTGTCCCGCGGCATCCGCAACCCCTACGACGGCACCCGGGTGCTGGAGGACATCCCGTTCAAGCACATCATCATGCTCGTAGAGCTCTTGATGCAAAACGGGCACGTGCCCATATTCATGTCGGGCAGGGAGGACAAGTACCGCAAGGACACCAAGGAGTGGCTCCTGCTGTCCGTCAATTTCCCGGCGCCGGGGCCGTTCTTCTTCCTGCACATGCGGGCGACGGGAGACTCGCGGCCCGACACTGTCGTGAAGCGGGAATTGTACGAGAAGCACGTGGCGGGCAAGTTCGATGTCAAATACGTCATCGACGACAGGCCCCAGGTGTGCGCCATGTGGCGGGACATGGGCCTCGTTGTCCTGCAGGTGAACAACCTCCCGTTCTGAGAGGGGGCGTGTGGCTTACTTCTCCAATGAGGCCTCGACTCGAAGGAAATCCTCGATACCAACTAACCAGACAGTATCGACGAAAAAGTGCCAGCATTCATGTCAACCATGATGCTGCCCGCATATGCCGATCATCCCACGTAACATACTGTAGTTCAAAAGGTTAACTCTACCCCAACCACGCCATCCGTGTTCGGCACGGTGGTTGCGTGCCTATTAAATAGGGTAATGCTGGTTCCACGCATTTTGGGAGGAGGGTTCTATGTCACGCTCCATAACACTCGTGCTGGGCGCCGTACTGATGGTCGCACGGCTGTCTCTCGGACAGTGCGACGACCCGTTTGACGGGACGCTGTGCGTGTACACGCTCACGCCGGCGCAGGAACTGGAGTTCAGCGCGGTCGACGGGGCCGTGTCTCCGTTTTGGGCTGACATGACCGGCGACCATCTCGACTTGATCCCGCCCGATGACTGCGCGGCGGGAAGCTGCAATTTCACCGGCGTGGACGATGCCTCGATGCTGGTCAAGGCGGCCGGGACAAGGAAGGGCATCTATCTGTACGTGGCGGTGACGGACAACGTCTGGGTTGACTGGTCGGGCGGCGACAGCTATGGCGACGACTCGGTGGACTTCTATTTCGACGCGCTCGACGCCAACACGATATTCACGTGCACCGACTGTCTTGTGGGCCTATACAACAGCACGTTGAGTTACACGACTCAGCAGTTCCAAGTGTTCATGGGAGCCGCGAGCATCCCTACCCAGTTTCGGTTTGCCTACTATGACGTGGAATTTTGGAGCTGGCAGACCCTGACGCTGACTTGGGCCAACGCCAAGGCCCTCTATGGTTTCGAGGCGGAGATCGTGTCGGTGGACGGCGTCACGAAGGTGCAGGAGTGGTTCTTCCCGTGGGAGAAGTTCGGCGGTGGCCTGGCGTTGGGCAGCGACATCACGAACAGGCGCTTCGGGTTTTGCGGCGGGTACAACGACATGGACGGCGACAACACGAGCCCGGACAAGCTGCGCTGGCCCGAGGCGGGCGACCCGTGGGCGGGTGACGCGCAGACGCTCAACTATTGGGGGGATTTTCTGACCGACGGTAGCATCGGAACGGTGTACGAGGTGTCGGTCAATCGACCAACAATGAGCGCCCGCCCGGTAGAGGGCGGCCGTGTGGCATCGACCGAGTACTTCACGCTCGACGGGCAGCGGATCGCCGCCGAAGCGGTTCGTGCCGGCCGCGTGAGCGGACCCGTGGTGGAGAGGCAGACGCTGTCGAACGGCCGAGCCGTGACGCGGCGACTGGGCGCCCCCCGCTGAGTAGCCCTCCGCGCGTTTTGAATATTCTTTAGATATACCTGCCCTTCCTCACGCACCATCCGGGGAAGGGCGCTTTGGTCGAAACCCTCTACCACCTGTGCCACAACGCCTACCTTCTCGGCGACCGGGAGGGCGCGCGAAAGTACTTTGAGTTGATCAAGTCGGAGTACAGGGACGGCGCCCCGAAGGACTCCCTGGACAGGGAGCAGTACCTGAGGCTGAAGTCGATACGCGTCGCCCTGGAAACGGGGTCGATGCCCAAGCAGTCGTGGGTGGACGACCTGCCGCCGGCCCCGGAGGGCCGGGACGGACTTGACGGCAGGCAGGATGATCTGGTGCGGAGGATACACACGGAGGCCCTGGACGACTTGAAGGCCGCCTTGGGCGAGGACGTGCGGCTCGCAAACGTGGAGCACCCCTGCCCGCCGTACGGGCGCGCGGACATGCTCTACATGTCGGACGGCACGGCCTTCCCGGTGGAGGTGAAGCGCAAGGACGGCGGGCACGACGTGGTGGGCCAGATAGCCAAGTACGCGCTGTACATGAGGCTCAGGCTGATGCTCCACCACTACAGGAGGGTGAGGCCCGTCACGATATGCGCCGGCTACGCGCCCTACGCGCACAGGGAGCTCAAGGCGCAGTCCGTGGAGACGCTTGTCTACACCGAGTCGGACGGAAGGATAAAGGTGGTCGCGGTATGAGAACCGAACTTCGGGTGGTCATGGCCTATCTCAAGGAATCCAGCGGGACAATCGCCGAGGAGAGGAAGTCCACAGAGGACAAGACAGTACAGACAACAGCCGTCGAGAAACTTCTCAAGGAAGCTGTGACAAAGCTTCTCCCGAGTTACAACGGCAAAGTGTACGCCGTCGGGGGATTCGTCAGGGACGGGATATTGGGCACCGCCCCGAAGGACATCGACCTGGTCGTGGACGAACCCAAGGACGGCATGGACGCGGCCGGCAACTTCGCCAAGAAACTCGGGGCGAAGTTGGGGGTGACATCCCCGAACAACCCGGCTCTGCTCAGCGACAAGTTCGGGATATGGGGCCTTGTGCTGGCACGCCCGAAGGCAGATGGCCGCCCGTTCGTGTACGACGGCGTGGATGTTTCGGGCTACCAGCTTGAGATAGCGCCGCCGCGCAAGGAAGGCCCGTACGGGGAAAAGAGGGAGCCCGAGTGGGCCGAGTACACGACCTTGGAGGAGGACGCGAAGAGGCGCGACCTGACTATAAACTCGATCTTTCAGGACATCGCGACAGGCAGGAAGTTGGATTTCGTGGGGGGCATAGGGGACATCAACAAAAAGATCCTCAAGCCATCGCCCCATCCGAAGGGCATCCAGCAAATCTATTTCGACGACCCCTTGCGCATATTCCGGGCGATACGGTTCGAGGGCAAGCTCCCGGGGTTCAAGATCACGCCTGAGACGGACAGGGCCATAAAAGAGTTCGCAAACAGTTCGGAGGGCCGCGAACGGATCAAGGTTGTCTCCAAGGAACGGATACAGGACGAGCTGAGGGAGATACTGACACACCCGGACGGCAATGTCGCCGCAGACGGCCTCGACCTCATGCGCGACATCGGGGTCCTTGAGTACGTGTCCCCGTCGCTTGCAAAACTCATCGGGGTGTCCCACGACTCCAGGCACGGCCACTACGGCGAGTCGGTGTGGGATCACACACTCGACGTGGTGCGCAGGACGCCCCCTTCGGAGGTCGCCCGCCTGGCCGCCCTTTTCCACGATGTGGGGAAGGCTCTCGCGTACAAGGAGATCGAGAGGAACGGGGAAGTGAAGAAGATGTTCCCCTCGCACGCCGAACTGGGGGTCGACCTCGTTCGCAAGGCGCTATCCGAATTGAAGTTCAAGAGTGACGTGGTCAACAAGGTCGCCGACATAGTGCACGGCCACATGGCCTTCTCCGCCGGTACGGCGGGAGAGGGCGCGGAGCGAAAAGACCTTGTTCGGATGATGAGGATTTTCATCCAGAGGTTCTACGAAACCTTGGACGACGCCATGGCTGTCATCAAAGCCGACCAAGCCAACAACCCCGAGTCGCTGGCGCGCGTCGAACAGATTGAACAGGAACTTCGTAAGATGAGGGAGGACGATGTCAAGGAGGGCATTCTGGCGCCGTCACAGAAGGGCTTCCGCTACATAGACCCGATGTCGGGCGATGAACTGAAGGAAGAGTACGCCGAACTGAGGGAGCTGACCGACGGACGCGTCATAGGCGATATCAAACGACAGCTGAAGGAAATTCTCATGAGGGGCGGCATGGGCGGCGCGGGATCCTCCATAAAGGACAAAGCCCGGAAGGCCATGCAGAGCATAGCATACACGAAGGGGTGGGAGAAGCAGATACTGCAGAAGGTTCAAGCCGCGGGCGAAAAGGCGAAAGCCAAGAAGAAGAAAGAACGCGAAGAGGGCAAGCCCCCCAGGGCAGCGCCCTTCGGGTCTCTCATAGATCTTAAATGACAAATTAGCAAGGGGATCCCCGGCCGGGGATCCCCCTCCCATCCCACCACGAAGATCAACCTACGACTCGTTCACGAACGGGCTTGTCCGCCGCCTCCGCTCGGCCTCCTGCTGCTCCTTCAAGGCCCTCGCCTTGGTCGCCTCCTCTTGGGACACGAAAACCCCTTCGCTTGGCTGCTGTCCGCGCTCCGACACCATCATGGGCCTCGTCTTCGCCATGCCCTTCAACCTGTCCCAAGCACCTTGCACCTCCTGCGGCATGCCGCCCCTCGAGCGGGCCACCGCCAGCTTGTAGAAGTACGGGCCGTAGTAGTCGCCCCAGAACGCGTTGAAGGCATCCATCGCCTGCCGCTGCGGCTTGCCCTTCACGAACTGGGCGGCGAAGTTCAGTTCGGTCATGTTCTCCTGCTTCGTCGGCTTGGCGTACTGTGTCATGATGTCGGCCGCCTCGACGGTGTTGGCGAGTACGTCGACCTCGTAGGCCTCCCTGAGCATCCCCCTCGACTCCAGGGAGTCGGCCACCCTGTCCAGATATTCCGTGATCCTCATGCCAGATGACTCCTTCCTCGCGCCTTTGAGGGACTCCACGCCCCTCAGCGTCGCCCTCCTCACCAAGACCTCGGCGCCGCCCGTAAGCTGGTCCGGCTCGTCCGGATCCCCCTTGATTATGTCACCGTCGTCGTACTCCACCGTCAGCAATAGCTCCTCGGGATCCTCCGGGTCGTCGCTGAAGCTCGCGTAGTAGTCGGCGGCGAACGCGCGGCTCGTGCCGAGGTACACCGGACCCTGTATGGCGGCCCCGACATGCAGCGGGTATCTCACGTTGCGATCCGCCAGGCTGATAGCGTGGTCGCCCTCGCGGTGGACGACCTTGTATCCCGTGCGCCTCATGCCTTGACCCCCGGGGGCGGCTCCGACCAGAGTATGTCGTCCTCGGTCACGCCGTATTGGTATCTGTCCCTCATCCTCTCGAGGACATCCTGGGGGATCACCTTGCCTATGTCGGATCTCTCCTTGCTCCTCTGCATCTCCTGGATGAACGGCACGTTCCAGCGGCCCCGCTCGTCCTTGAGCTTCGGCGACCAGTCCGGCTCCCTCAAGTCCACCTTGTAGCCGTGCTTGTACGCCAGCTCCACGTAGGGCTTCATCTCCCACGCCTGCGTGTTCGTGTTGTCCACGATGACGACCGGGTCGCCGCGCTCCATGGCCTCGCCGACCCTTTTCTGGTTCCAGGCGTGCGCCTCATGCAGCTTGGAGATGTCGAACACATACTTGCCGCCCTTCATGAAGAAGTCGTCCGACCCGAGCGCCTTCGTGTTGTGTTCCTTCTCGAGCTGTTTGGCGAGCGTGGACTTCCCGGTGCCGCTGATGCCGCGGAGGATGATGAGCCTCCTGTTGTCCGACGCCTTCTTCCTCCTGCGCTTCTTCCACCCGTAGGGCTTCCAGAACGGGTTGTGTTCCTCGTTGCCCCTGCGGAAGAAGTTCGCGATGCGCGCGTAGTCCTTCGTCAGCCCCTCCAGCCGGCGCATCTCCGAACGCGGGAGCCTCTCGTACATCCGCGCCAAGGTGGCGTTTTCGAACAGCTGGGCTTCGTTGTCGACGCCCACGATGGCGGTGGCCACGGGCAGGCTGAGGCAGTAATACAGGGCGTCCCTCATGCTGTTGAGGTTCCAGGCGTTGAATATGCGACCGAGGCTCGTCACCTTCATGCAGACCACGCCCATCTTCTTCGCCAGCGCCTCGGGCAGCACCTTCTCGATGAAGCTGTGCGCCCCGTGGACGTCCGCCGCGTTCATGGCGAGCAGCGCCGTGTCAAAGTCGTGGCGCCGTATGAGGGCCGCCAAGGGCCCTGGATCGTAGTGCCCCGTCACCCCTATGTGGCGCACCACCCCCTGCTCCTTCGCCTCCTGTAGGGCCTTCACGGCCCCTTCCTTGGCCATTACGGCCTTGACCTCGTCCGGATGGTCGATGTGGTGTATCTGCCACACGTCTAGATAGTCCGTCTGGAGCGCCTTGAGGGACTTCTCCAGAAGCCTCATCGACCCGTCCCGCGTGCGATCCTGCGTCTTGGTGGCGATCACCATGTCGCGCCGGAGCCCCCGGAGGGCCTCGCCTATGCGCTCCTCGCTGGGTCCGTACTCGGAGGCTGTGTCGATGTAGTTGATTCCGAGTTCGACGGCGTGGCGCACCAGATCGATGGCCTCGCGCTCTTTGCCCTTGCCCTTCAAGCCGATGGCGGCCCCCCCGCCCAGCCCGAGGGCGCTGACCTGGAGGCCCGTCCGTCCGAGGGGCCTCATGGGCATTGGGCCGGCGCTTGAGGCGGCGGCCTCCCGTATCCTGTTTGACACGCTCAGGTGTTGCATTCCGACAGATACCTCATCACGACTCGGGCCGCGAACTTCTGGTACAGAGGCGACTCGCGCATCGGCTGCCCGCGGAAAAGGCTGTTCACCATCCCGCCCACCTCGAGGTTGTAGTCCCGGGCCTCGTTCTCGATTATCCTGCGGAGCTCGTCCTCCTGCTCGGGCGTGTAGTCCCCCATCAGGCCTGTCTGGATGTAGTCCCATATCTTCGTGGCCCTGGGGTCCTTCAAGTCCAGGAGCTTGCGGCGCACCTCGTTCACAGCCCGGCTGTTGAGCCTCTTGAAGCTGAAGAGAGGATTCCTGCGCTCGTGCCTCTTGGTTGGCGCCCTCGTCGGGCGGTCGACCCATTCGCCCTTCTCCGGGTCGTACCCCTCCGGGAAGAACCCCGCCTTCTTCACCACACCCATCTGCTCCAGATCCGCCCATTGCTCCGCGCGCTCGGCCCCGAGCTCCGGCGACGGCCCGAACTGGCCCTCGCCCTTGGTTTCCTGCTCGATGTGGACGGCCTCGTGAGGCAGGACCACATCCTTGAGGTACGTAAGGACGAGCTCCTTCATCCTCTTTGCGTCCACGGGGCTGCCCATCGTGTACGGGCTGCCGTGCACCTTCCTGAACTGCTGCTTTATCTTGTCGAGGCACAGGTGGACGACGCGCTTCTTCCCCTCCTCGCCCCCGAACAGGTCCTGGTTGGTCACCCACGCGACGCGTTCTCCGGGGCACGTCGCCTCAAGCTTGATGACGTCGATGTCCCTGCCCGCCGGCCCCATATCCCTGTGTGCCTGCTGCACGACGGCGTCGTACGGGTCGATAACGACGGGGTGGCTGCGGAACTTGAATGCGCCGGCCGCGGCGCGCTTTTCGAGGAGTTCGGTTATCGGGGGGTATTTCCTGAGCGTGTCGCGCAGCGCGCGAATGTTCCCCTCCAAACTCTCGGCGACGCTGACATCGTCGTGGCGGACCCTGTTTATCATCCAACGGACGCTTTCGAGCCTGCTCTCGACGTCCCGGGCTATCCTCGAGGCGCTTTTGGGATCCACGGCCTGCAGTTTCCTGTAGGCCCCCTCGTACGCGTCGGCGATCTGCGTATAGTCGTCGCTGATCTCCTTCAAGTACGACTGCCAAGTCGCCTCGCGGAGAAGATAGGCGCCGACGACCCTCATGGCGGACGACTCGACATCCCGCGCCCAGTCCCGTTTTTCACGCTTGTACGGGCCGCCCTTCTTCGGCTGCATGGCCTTGCCGCTTCTGCCGCCCCTGTCGCGGATGACGGGGACGCGCCTGCCGGGCCGCGAGGGATCCTCGACCATCTCCACCTTGAACGCCGTTTTCGTCATCGAACCGATCTCCCGTAGCTTTCGCAGCGTGCTGCCGGCCCCGGTGTGCAGTATGCCGACTCCCCCCGCGCTTTCCCATTTCTTGATATTCTTCATGCGGTCGTCGATGAGGATGTCGCCCGGATTGGCGTACCTTTCCTTGTGCTTGTCGAGGATGACGGCCACGTCGGTCCCGAGGTTTTCATCGACCCACCTGTTCTTGCCCACCTTCGAGGAGGGGTCCCTCGACGGCGCGCTGAGCACCGTCGGGTTCCTGCCCTTGATGCCCTCCCACAGCCGGCGGCCGTCCGGCATCCACTTCATGGACGCCCAAAAATCGGCGCCGCCCTCGTCGACCTTGGCCCATATGTCGTCGCGCCCCTTGATGTCCATGTCCGGCGTGACGGGGAACCCCATCAAGTCGGTCAGGCCCTTGTTGAAATCGACAAGGACGGCATCCAGGTCAACGTACAGTTTACCCATCAGTCGATCGATTCCTCGCTCACCTCGATGCCCGGGAACTTCGCCTTCACCTTCTCCGCGACTCTCTTCTTCAGCGACTCGAGGCTGCCCTTGTACCACGAGGGGGACTCGCCGTATTGGTTCGCCCTTTGCAGCGCGTTGCGGCCGTGGGTCTCGTCCGGGATCGGGAAATGGTCTTTGTCGTCCGTGACGGAACCGCTCCCGGCCGGGAACACGAATGTCGACGAAGGAAGCTTTTCCTTCTCCTTGTACGTCAGCTTCTTCGCCTCGACCTCCATGGTGTTGGAGATCACGTCAAGCTCCTCGGCCTCCTTCGCAAACCCCTTGGCCTCAAGCCGATCGGCGATGCTGTCAAGCCTCGCGGCTACCCTTTTCCACATTTCTACCCCCTGTTCATGGCCCTCTCGGCAAGGGACGATATGACTGACTGTACGGCATCGCTGTACAGCAGCGCGAGATCGAAATTCGGGTCGGCGCGGTAGCTGGACTCCTTCGGCTTCGCCTCCTGTATTGCCGGCTCCTCCGTGCCGACGGTGGGAGCCTCCATCACCTCATCCGGTATCCCCTCGCGCATGCGCTCGGCCTCTATGGAAACTTCCTTGGCTTCCTCCTCCGCCGCCTTGGCCTTGCGCTCCATTTCCTCCTTCAGATCGCCCTCCATGCCCCTCACGCGATCCTCTATCTGCCTCTTCAGGGCCGGGTCGGCGGAGTTGGCGGCTATTGACTCGAGCACGTTCTTCTTGTACTCGGCCGACACCGCCTCGCCCAACAGCTTGTTCATCGCCTTCTTCTGGCGTATCTGGGCGAGCAGCTGATCGCGATGCCTCGTAAGCACGTACAAGCTGAAGCCGAGCCTGTAGCCCGGCTCCTTCGCCGACTCCAGTTCCTTCTCGGACTCGTCCTTCGAGGCACCCCGTTTGCCGTATTTCTTCTCGAACTTGTCGAGCATGTCGTCTGGATCGATGCCAAGCCGCTTCAACCCGGCCCTTCTCTTCCTGATGTTGTCTTGGATCTCGCGCAGTTCCCCCCTCGCCTTGTTCCCGGCGATGATGACCCTCTGTATGACCGGGCTGCTACGAACACCCGACAGGGCCTTCATGGTGTCGTACACTTGGGAGAACTCGGGGCTCTCACGCCCTCCGAAGACCGTTTCCTTGCCGACGGGGGTTCTCCAATAATCCTGCAGATACCAGAACAGGCCCCGGTAGAACTGGTCGGTGATGGACTGCATCTCCCTCTTGGTCAAGGGCTTCTTCATCTCGGCGCCCTTGCCGTTCCCGGTGTCCACGAAGTCCTCAGCCGTGTCGATGGAGTGCTGGAAGCGCTGCAGCCCCTCCATGAGCGCGCGGCGCTTCATCAGCAGGCGGTTCTTCTTGGCCAGATATTGGGAAAGCCTCTTGTTGAATACGTTGCCGGCATCCGCAAGGCGCACCTTCTCGGCGCCGACGGTGGCCGTGGCATCCTTGAGGGCCTCCAGGCGTGCCGCCCTTTGCCGCGCCTCGGTCATCAGCTTCTTGAGCTTGCTTTTGTCTGCCTCGCTGTCGAGCACCATCTGGTTCCCGCGGACGAGATCCTTGTACTCCGCCATTCTTTTCCCGTACAGGGCCTCGATGATGTCCCAATCGTCCATCGGTATCCTCGGAAGATCCTCCAGGTACTGCCGGGGCGCGCTGGACAGCCAGTTCTCGATGTCTGTCGGATCGAAGTCGTCGTCCGCCGCGCGCTTCGACCAGAACGGATCGGATTCGTCGGGGACGTTGGCCGTGGCTCTCCCGGCGGGCGCCGGCACAGGTGCCTTCGACCCGCCCTCCATCTTCTCCGAAATCGTCCTTGTGAGTTCGGCGATCTTCTTCAAGTCCTTGCGGTGTGACTCCAGCCACGAGCGCACGCTTGTTTGATCGGCGACCGAATGATCCGGCACGTTCTTCAGCGCGCTCACGACGGCGTCGCTGATGGCGCTCCTTTCGACCGACGGGGTGCCCGCCGCTCCGAACAGCGCCTTTTGCCCCTCCTTGACGGTGGCGTAATCGGACTCGAGGCGCTCCCTCGCCCTCTTGGCGTCCTCCTCGGAAACTTTGCCGCCCGGGCGCGTGAACCGCAGGGCGTTGTCCACGAGTTCGGACATGTATTCAAGCTGCGAGACGTACCTGCCCGTGACCTCCCGCGCCGACTGCAGATAGGCCATGAGCTTGGCACCCTTCGCGGTGCCGGACGACTGCATAGATTTCGCATCCGACATCAGCGCGGCAACCATCGGGGCGAAGGTGTTCTTGACCGGCGGGTTGAGGTCGAGGTATTTGATTGTTCGGGATCTCTCCTGCGGCGGCCTCTCCTTTTTCAACTCCTTCTCGATCCAATCCGTTGGCAGGTTTTCTCTCCTCGTCAGCTGAGACGCGCGAGCCGTGAAGTTCTTCCTGAAGGCGTCGACCTTGTCTGACACGGCCTTGGCCGCCTTTTCCGCCTCGTCCGGGGGGAGGCCCTCCTGCACCGACGCGGAGAGGGCCTCGCGCAGCTTTTCGCTCAACCGGGACTCGGCATATGAAAGGGGGGACACGTCCCTGCTCTTGCGTGCCTCTTCGAGGCGGCCCCGCAGCTTCGAGGCGGAGTCCTGAAGCGCGGGATCCTGTTCTTTCGAAGGGTGCTCGTTGATTGCCTTGGCCAAGGCCTCGCCTTCAAGCGCGTATTTGGCCAGATCCTCGTTTTTCGAGGACAGATCGACGGCCCTGCGCAGGATTCCATCGACGATCTTGCTGTCAAATTCGAAGGAGCCGAACGATTTCTTCCCCATCAGTTTGGGTTGGTCGATCATCTCGTCCAGCGCCCGAACGACCTCGCCTTTTGATATCTCCGGTTCGGGGATCTCCCTGTCGAGGAATTCGTCGCAACGCCTCCTCAAATCCTGTGCGGACTCCTCGCGCAGCGCCTTCTGTCTCCCTCGCATCTGCTCCAGGCGCTTGATTATCTCCGTCGCCGTCTGCGCGTTGGCGCGAAGGTTCCTTATCCGCCCCTGCATCTCGGAAATAGCCGCTTCGACTTCTTCCTTCTCCTCGTCCGTCAAGTCGGACGACTTCAAGGCGATTCGCCCCTGCTTGGCGTCGTCAAGTATCCCGCGCGCCTCCTTCTTTCGCTGCTCAAGCGCATCGACGACCCTCTTCTTCGTCGAGTCCCACTCATCGTCGGACGACAGCGACCGGGCGGGTATTACCCTGTCCTCTGCCTGCTCGGAACGGAGCCTGCGCTCGATGCCCCTCAACATCGCGACTAGTTCGTCGTTGTCCGTCCGCGCGAGGTCGGCCGAGTTGACGAAGTCCGCGAGGAACTTCGGCACCTGCCTCTTTTTGCCCAATATCGCCGCCTCGATATTCTCGTGAAAGTCCTTCCACGCCCGCGTGACGGCCTTCGGCTCGTGCTCCCCGGGCTTTATGTCGCCGCGTTCGGTCTTTCGCGTCCGCATCGCGGCGAGTTTCTTCTCGAGGGAGGAAACGCGGGACTCCGCCCGCGACAGATTCTCTTTCTTCGACTTGAGGGTTTTCTCGGCTTCGTCCCTGGCGTCGCCTTCCGGGGCGGACTTAACCTTCTCCTCGGCGTCCGCGACGGCCTTGCGGAGGGACTTGGCGATCATCCTCTCCCTCGCCAGATCGACGGACACGCCCTTCGCGGTTTCGGGGAAGAGCGGCTTTTCTATTTTGCGGATCCAGCTGCTCCAATCCTCGAAGTCCTCGAGTTCAGAAAGCTCCCTCTCGCGCTCCTCCTGTGTCCGTCGGATCTCCTTCTTCTCCTCCCTCGGAAGACCCCTTACCCGTTCGAAGGTCTCCTCTGTCTCCACATCGCGCTCGCGGCGCGACTCGAACGGGTGCTCCCTCTCCATCGACTTGAACTTTTTCTTCTTTTGGAGGTAATCCCGCAGGTAATCAACGCTCCCACGCAAGTCCTCCAACAGACGAAGTTCCTCGTCCGGCAGATCCGGGGGCGAGGTCGGTTGGCCCCGCTCGCCCCTCTCCGGCTCCGCGGAACGAACGCGATCCCTTTTCGCCTGCAATCCCTGCAGCCGAGACTGCAACCTATCATATTCGGGTATGTTCTTGTGCAGCCATCGGAGGTTTTCGAAACTGCCGATTTGATCCCGGAGATAGTCGACGTCGCGCACCACCTCGTCGGCGTAGCGGTAGTCGTCCCTCGACTCGGGGTCGATCCCCTGCGCCTCGTACTTTCTGGCCAGTCGATCCCTGCGCTTCTTGAACTCGTTGTAGCGGTCGACCTTCTCCAGAGTTTTTCCGAGATCCCTCTGGATGGATCTTAGCGTTTTGGCGCGCTCCGATCGGACCTTGGCGGGGAACGCCTGCTGAGCCGCCTCCTCGGACGCCGCCTTCGGATCGTTGATGATCTCGGCGAGCCGGGACAAGAACTCCCCCTCGCCCTTGAGTTCCGGGCTTTTCAATTCCTCGTCGATGCGGGAGATCTCCGACTTGATTTCCTTCGCCCTGCGGCGGTCGTCGTCGAGCCTGCCCCCCAGCAAGGCGGCCATCCTGTCCTTGTTGTTGAGGACGTAGTCCTCGAGGCTCGCCGCCCCCTTGAGCATCGTCTTGGCGACAATGTCGTTGATCTTGACGTCGTAACCCCTGCGGGGCCCTTTGCCGGCCTCGCCCTTCACCCCCGACCGCCCCTCGGGTATCGGCCCCCTCTCGCCGGACTCGACGACCGAATCCATGAAACTGAACCCCTCGCGGCCCAGCGCATGGACGAACTCATCGACATCGTCGGGGTTTATGAAGAACGGCTCGAAGTAGACGGGGCCGGTCTTCTTCTCGCGTTTCGTGAAATAGCCCCAATTGATGTTCGACTTCGGCACGGCCTCCTTTTCCCTGCCCAGCAGGGCCTCGCGGACAGCCGCCGCCTTGGTCATGAACGACCAAAGCATGGACGACAGCTTCTCCTGTGGCTTAGCTTCCGTCTCGGGGGTTTCCTTCTTGGTTTTTTCCGCCTCCATCTTCGCCCTCGACCGCTCCTGCCTGGATTTCTGGGCCCGCTGCTGCCTCTGCTCGATACGCGCTATCTGGGATCCGACCGACAGCTTCGAGAGTGCCGTGCGCAGCAGATCCCTCTCAATCTTCTTCGGGTCGTAGTTCTTGAGGAGGGAAACGGCTTTTTTGAAGACATCGATCACATCGTCAAGATCCTCGAACGAGGGGCCGCGCACGGCCTCCGGCCTTCCCTTGCTGCCGAGCCGGAGCTGCTCGCTCTTCTTCAAGAGGAAGGACACAAGGTCGTGGTCAAGGATGTCGTTGATAATCTTCTGAGGGCTTTTCACGCTATCGTCGCCGCCCTCATCGGATTTTCCGGCGCCCCTCAACTCGATGAGGCTTTCGTAATACGATTTGTCCTCATCCTCCCCCGGCTCCGCCTCGCGCGGCTTCCCCATGTACATCTTGGTACCGCCGTAATCCCACATTTCCTTGGCCTTGCTGGCACCCTTTAGGGCGCGCAGGGCTTTCACCACATCGTTGAGTTTCTCGATGAGCTCGGGCAGTTCCTCGAAGGACGTCTTCCCCCGCTGGCCGCTCACGGCCTCCTCCACGCTCTTCAAGAGGTCGTTCCCGGACTCGTAGACGCCCTCAAGTTCCTCTTTGGGCCTCGAGAAAAGAGACTGCACGCCCTTCATCGTGCCGTGAAAAGCCCTTTCGCGATCTGATGCCGATGTCTCCGCCATGACGAGGGGGATTACCTTTCCATACTGTTTGCCCGCCCTTTTCATGAGGCTTTTCGACTCGGTTTCCTCGTTCACCGACTTCTCAATCAGATCTGCGACCTCTTCGGCGTCCTCGCCGTGTCCGGGCTTGTTGGCCTTGATGAACTTTTCCTTCGCGCTCTTGACGGCCTCGCGGAACTTCCCGGGGATGTCGGTGATCCTTTCCCCCGGACCCACCTTGACTTGCTGCTGCGCCGACTCGAACATGGTTTTGGCCTTCGGGGCCAGGTCGGGCGATATGGAAAGTGCCTCGTTGTAGGCTTTCCTGGCCGATCTCTCGAGGGAGCCTATCCTCTTGACGACGGGCCGTACGGCATCCACGTCCTCTTGGCTCCTGGAGATCTTGTTGCGGGCGACTTCAAGCTGCCCCTTCGCCTCCTTGTGCTGCTCCTGCGCTCTGCTAAAGGCCTCCTGCGGGCTGAGCATCCTCGTCCTCGCCCCGCCGTCACCGTCCTCGTCCCCTTCCGCGGCGGTTGTCACGTGCTCGGGAAAGAGCATGTAGATGGCCGCCAACTCGTCGGGGCCGAGGTTCAAGGCATCGAGCTCCGCCTTGAAGCGCTTGACGAGCGCGTCATACTGCCTGGTGTCGAACCTCACGCCGCCCTCCTCGATGTACCTCCCGAGGTTCCTGAGCGACCTTGCGAGGCCGTGTTCGTGGACGGCCTTCGTTTTTCCCCCATCCTCCTCTTTTTCATACTCCGCGGGTTTTCGCGCGCCCTTCCTCAAATAGTCCACGAGGCGGGTCATGGCCGTGTGCAGGGCGTTCCCCCTCGTGGCCCCGCTTGTGGGAATGTCGGTGTGGGGCTTCGCCGATCCCTTCTCCTCGTGCCGGATGATGCGCTCCCCGCGCTCCTCGACCGGGCTCTTCCTCAGCAGATTGAGGACCATGTTGTCGAAGTGCGCCCTCTTCCTGCCGAGAAGCTGGGCCTCGCCGCTGTCCCTCATGGGCGACGGGCCGAAGAACTTCGCGCGCCTGGCCTCGGCCGACGACAGGGGCTCCCCGGACTGCGCCTTGTCCCGCGCCTCCCTCCAGGCTTTTATCTTGTTGTCGCGGACGGTGCCGAGGAGTCTGCCGATGACGTCCCTTTTCTGGTCGTCCGTCATCCTCGCCGACCTCGCCGGGAACGTCTTCGTCACGGGCTTGCCGCCGACCTCAAGCCGGCGCCTGCCGAGAAAGTAGTCCACCGCCCGGTACACCTTGCCCAAATCGCCGTCGGGTCCGAGATCCTTCTCGGTCAGCGGACGGTACCGCAGCGGCGTCTGGCCCTTTCTCTCCTTGCGCCGATATCTCTCCTCCTCGAACTGCTCGGGAGTAAGCCCCTCGGGGGGGACTTCGAACATCGCGAGTTCCTCGCCGGTCAACGGCTGGCGGCCGGACATCTCCGGCTCCAGACTGGACACCTCAGACGGGATGCGGGCCGTGAGCGAGGCGGGCAGCCCCCGGAGTATCGTCGCCGCGAGCGCGGGCGCCGGGGCGGATATGGGGGAACCCTCGTCCGACGCCCATTCGATGGTCGCCTCTATGGCGTCCATCGCCTTGCCTCGGTCTCGCTGGAGCAGCTTGGAGAAGACGGTGTCGTCATCGGCGGCCGCCGCGTTGACGACCTCGTCTATGGCCATCACCGACGCGTTCTGGTTTTTTGCGGGTATCTTCCTCGTGAGTTCGTCAGTCCAGGAACCGAACAGCGCCCTGTCGCGGCGCGGGTCGTAGTCGTCCCAGTCACTCGCCGACATTCTCTCCAACGTGAAGCTCATGTTAAGCCCTTGCGTTGTGGGTTGGCGCGCTATTGCCCGAACGCGCTCATCATAGCCATCCTGACCACTTGGAGGTACACGGCCTCCTTCTCGGCGGCCGGCGCCTCCTCGGTCTTTTTACTCTTGCTCCGCTTGCGCTTCTTGGGTGCGCCGGCGGACAAGGCAGACTCGAGATCGTCCGATATGGACTCTATCGTTTCCATGGCCCTCTCATAGTCGGGTGAGGATGGGCTTGAGTATTCCAGATCCGAGAGCGCCTGGATCTTCTTCACGGCCTTGTCGGGGGCTTTCCTCTGCTTCAGGAACCCCTCGGCATCCTCGAACCTTCGGTCGATCAGCAACTCCTCGACCTCGCGCACGGCTTCGAGAGACGCCACGTCCCTCCGTTCCGCCTCCTGCCGAAGCGCCTCCATGCGGGGGCGCAGGCTCTCGCGCTTGACGCGCTTCTTGGGGTCGAGGCCCATCTCATGCTTCTCCTGCTTCGTGACGGGTTCGCGCACGTCGACGTGCGACATGCTCACGATGCGCTCCGCATCGGGGTCGCCGCTCTGGTACAGCCTGGTGAACGCCTCCTTGACGCGGTTCCGGATCCCCGAGGCGAACATCCTCATGGCGTCGCGGCCCTTGGACGCTATCGCCTCGACGATCTGCCGGCGATCCTGCGGGGTCACCGCAAGGCGCCCGTTGTGGTAGTCGTTCAGCAACTGTCTCCTCTCCTCCATCTTTTGTTTTTCCTGCGGGTCCCTCTTGGCGATGCTGAGGCGCCCGCTCTGAGCCTCCATCACCAGCTTCATGGCCATCATGAGGTCGTCCGCGTCGCGCCCGCCGGTCAGCATCCGCGCGATCTCGGGGCTGGCGAGGTCCCTCGACTCGAAGAGCCTCTCGAGGAACTCGTTCCAGCGGACCACCCCCTTCTGTGTGGGCTGCATCGCGTAGTCGACCATCGTCCGCACGAGCCACCTGACCGTGTCCTTCGTCTGGAACGCGTTCGCCATCTTCCAACTGCTGACGTTGCGGATGTCGAACGGGGCCTTCTCCGGGAAGTCCCGCGCGATCATGTCGGCGAGCTTGTCCACCACCTTGGCGGTCGGCTCCCCCTTCGCCGTGGCCTTGGAGACCTCCGGCCCGATGGCCGTCTCGTGCTCCTCCGCGCGCTCCCTCTCCCGCCTCTTGTACTCCTTGTACGCCGAGTAGGGGTCGGGGCCGCCCTCGTCGTCCTTCTTGCGCCTGCCGCGCGGGTCCTCGACGGTGAGTCTCCTCTCCGTCTCCTGGGCCAGCTCCTCGACGCCGCCGGGGGTGGAGATGTCCTTGCCGCCGACGATGACCTTTCCGAGCACGTCCCTGACCACCTCCGCGACATCGCCCATCCTGTCCGGCCTCACGATGCCGTTCACATGATCGATGACAGCCTTTCGGAGCGCCGTGTTGAGCGCCTGGTGGTCCACGCCAGCCTCGGCGGTCGCCTTCGCGTGCGACTTGCGCATGTCCTCCAGCTGTTCCGAGAACACGACCTTGAAGCCCTTGGAGTCGTCCCTCCCGACGACATCGAAGTGGTTCGCCTCGCCCTCGCGCTGGTCCTTGACGGCCTTGGCTATGTCGTCGGGTATCCTGACCGAGTACGTCTTCCCGCCCAGGTCGGGGAGGGTGAAGTCGAGCATGTTGAAGGCCGCCCCGGACTTGCCCCCCTCCGTGCGGACGGCCCGGTACTCCCAGCGCACCGGCCTCTTCTCCTCCAACGCCTCCGCGAACAGCCTCTCCACGCGCGGATCCATCGGGCGCCTCCCGCCCGGGCCCTTCTTCTCCTCCTCGCCGGAGGTCGTCTTGCCAGCTGGCGGCCTCATCCAGGTGGTGGCGGAGGGCATGATCTCGCGCTGCGTCTCAATGGCCTCCGCCTTCTCCTCCGTCATCTCGGTCTGGGCGCCGATGGCCCGCAGGAACTTCGAGGGATCCATGATGAGGCCGTCGATCGTGTCGATCAAGGTCGACACAGCCTTGTCCCGCTGCACGGACGAGGAGGCCTTCAGTTCGTCCCGGTCGTACACGGGCCTGTCGCGGGAATCCATCGCGTACGTGCGCTCGGTCTTGATCATCTGCTTCAGCTGCTCGGGCGTGACATCGAGGCCCTCCTCCTTCAGCCTGGTCGCGAAGCGCCTGTAGAGATCCTTCGGGTTCAGCTGGGGCGCGGTGAAGCTCACCACGGGGTGCCTGCGGCCGCCCTTGTCGATCTTGTACAGGGTGTGCGTCTTGATGTTGAGGGTGTGGTTCAGCTTGCGGGCGAGGCTCTTGTTCATCTGCTCGCCGGTGAACCGTATGAGATACTCGGGGAAGTGTTCCACGTACCGCTGCAGATCCTTGTTCAGGACCATCCGCTCGCGCGCCTCCTGCCCGAATGACTTGCGCAGGAGCTTGAATAGCTTCTTCGAGAGGGTCGGGCCCGGGTCGGCCTCTATGGACGGGGCCAGGTGCTCCTTGTCCGCGGCCGACCTCGCCGCGAACATCACGACTACGTCCCGGGCCTGCGACAACGACGGCATCGCCATGCGCGTCTCCTTGCGGGGTTGGTATCGTAACACTACCAAAATTAGTAGAATATTGATGATCCTTTAATAAGCGAAACCTCTTCGAAGGGGGAGGCGAGATGGATCCGAAAAAAATGAGCGACGAGACCCTCAAGAGGAAAATCCAACAGGCGGAGGACATCCTCAAAAGAGCGGAGGGCGAATTCGTCGGCGCGCTCGAGGCCGTCTCCATGCTGGAGGGGGAGAGGGACAGGCGCGATTTGAAGAAAAAAGCATCGACGCCCCCGAAGCAGATCGCGGAACTCGTGGAGAAATGGACGGCCAAGGCCGGTGACATACTGAGGGCGTCGGAAGCCGTGAGCGCCGACCCCAGGGCGAAATGGAACCTCCTGCAGCAGAGGGACATCCTGCTCGGGTGCATCCTCGACTTGGAGGGGGCCTGGGGCAACTAGTCGGACAGCGTCCAGCCGTATAGGAAGCAGAACATCTGCGCGGCCTTGCGCAGCGACTTCCTGTTCCTGGAGTACGGGCTCTCGAGGAGTTCCCGGCGGACTTTGATGCTCGAGGCCATGCGGTCCACGAGCCAATCCTCGAACCCCTTCTCCTGCCCGCGCGTCCAGGAGTGCCTGCGATACCAGTCAGGATCCTTCAGATAGGAGGGGTCGAACTCGGCGTCAACCCTCCGGTGCATCTCCTCGAGGACGGTTGTGAGATGCCTTCCAAGCTTCGACCTCGTCTTCTGTGACATATCTATCTCCTATGCATATGAGTGGCTTCAATCCCATTTTCTCCCTCAGCCAGTTGCGCTCCTGAAGTTCCCGGGAGCCGCCGGCGCCATGGCCCACATGCGCCCCCTCGCGCGCGGCGCGCTCCTCCCAGGACTCGTCCCTCGGGGGCCTGTCCGACCTGATGACCCGACCGGGCATCAAGTCCTCGATGCTCCTCTGCGGAGGGAGCGGGCCGCTGTTGATGCGCTCCAGATAGGCCATGGCTACCTCGAGAACCCCTCCGGCTTGAGCATCCGCTTCAGTTTGAGGATGAGCTCCTGCTCCTTGTCGGTGGCGATGATCGTCAAACGAAAAAACCCCCCTTGGGAAAAGCGGCTCGACTCGACCGGGTATGATTTGTACACCTCGTACTTGACATCGTCGCCCCAGCCGCTGAACTCCTGGCCCTTCTCGCCGGGTCCCGCGATGTTGAGTATGACATCCTCCTGCTCGATGCCGTCCACGTCGAACACCTTGTCGGGCGGCGCCCCCACGCGCCAGTTGTACGTCATGTGGACGCCAAATCCCGGGAATTCCCTGACCCCCTTGCTCCTCGACTCGGCTTCGCCGGGGTATCGCGTGACATCGAAGCCCTCCCTGCGGAGCAGCTTCACGATGGACGGCTCACCCACCATCGTCGCCGCCTCCTTCGGGGCGACGGGGGACTTGCCCTTCTTCTCCAGCGCGCCCTTGACGAGGCTCTCGATGTCGTCGGACTCCCGCAGATCCTCGAGGTCCACGCCCAGCTCCCGGGCGACCTGGTGCACCGTGCCGCCCTTCCAGCCGAGCATCTCCAGCGCCTTGTGGAAGTTCCGCATGGCCTTCGTGGGGTCCTTGCCCCACGGCTCGTTGCTCCACGGGCCGCCCTCGTACCTGGACGCGCCCCAGTTTTGGGCCTCGATCGTGTTCGAGACCACGTCCAGCCTCTCCGCCGCCTCGCGCATCCCGTGCATCTCCAGCCCGTCGGCGATAGCGTCGATCCTCTTGGTCACGTCCTCCATGGCCACCCTCCCGTCCAATATGTTGCCGCGGGCGTCGACGGCCCGCGTCGAACCCCTCGGTATGTCGACTATCTTCAACGGCGTGCCGCTCTTTTCCACGTATTTCTGGACGAGCGCGTAGGCGTCGTCCGATGTCCCGGCCTTCAGGCTGCGCCTCCCGGGGAGCCTCACCTCGAAGTTCCCGCCCGCCGACACGTCGATGAACGCGAGGTCGTCGAACGCGTAATGCGCATCCTTGGAACGGACGGGACCCGTGACGGATCCATCCGGTCCGATGACCCACTCCTTGCCCGACTTCTGCCACGCCAACCTGACTGGCCGTCCCTTCCTTCGGGCCTCGCGCTTGACAGGCTCGAAGTGCCTCTTGGGGTCGATCCGCGTGTCGAACTCATAATAGAACATCGGAAGGCCGCCGTGGTAGATAGTCACAGCCTCAGGCCCCCAGCCCGACCGCTTGTCGACCGAGATGTGGTACTCGTCATCCTCGTCGAATCCCGGGTCGGACGAGGCCTTCCTTGACCCATAGTCCCTGCGCATCCTCAACGGCTGTGACTTGCGCATCTCCCTCATCCTCTCCGGGGTGACCCCGGCTACGGCATATCTCCGTGCCTCCGCCATCGAGGACACGAGCCCCTCATCGATGAATTTGCGGGCCTTGTCGTCAATCGATTCTTCCTGAGCCGCCAGCTTCCTCGTCATGTGCGCGTCCTTGTAGTCCACACTGACATGGCCGTCCCTCCAGGAGAAGTTCCCCTCGATAATCTCGTCGATGGCCTCGTCCAGCTCCCGAAACCTTTGCTCCCCGATAATCGGCTCGAAGGCGGACTTGAAGTGGTAGTAAATCCCCATCGAGTCCCTGGCACCCGGCTTTTCGGGCAGCTTGTAGCTTGTCGACCGCCCGCTCGCCCTCATGGTCACAGTCAGTGTGCCGTTCCTCAGCACAAGGTCGAAGTCATCCATGCACGGCCCTCAGATGCGCCATGACCACCTTCGCCGGGCTGCCGCCGACGGTCCCCGCGCGCCACACGACGTGTCCTCGGTCGTCCTTGCCGGAGGGCGCGTACCCCATCGCCCTCAGCTTCGACTCCATGCGCGGCCGCGCCTGGTTGTTCGCCGTGAACACCACGAAACCCTCGGGCCATTTGCCCTCGTCGAGCCCGCGCATCATCCAGGTCAGTATGTCGTTGCCCTCCAGCTGCCCCGGGCCGAGGTCGTTGTCGAGGTACACGACGCCCCAACCGCCGCGGGAGAGCTTCTCCTTGGCCTGGTCGGACGTGCGCGCCACCTCCGGCGACCCCAGTTTGGCGGGATCCCACTCGTCGTCTATGAGGAGGTTCAAAGCCATCGTATGGCCCGTTGCATGAACTGATTATCAAAGGGCGTCGTAAAAAGGTATATTGGGGAGGAGGCCGCGATCGGCCGGACGAACCGCGCGACACAGGAGGGGCGGATGAGCGAGTGCTGCGGGAGGGAACTGAAGTTCGAGAGGATGGACGTGTCCGTCGAGCAGGCGCACTGCCCGGGCTGCGGGGCGTACTACCAGAGGAGGGACGGGGGCAAGGTCCTGTACAAGACCGTGAACCAGGGGGACGACTGGGCGTGCGCGGAGTGCGGCGCCGAGATCGAGGGCGAGCGCGTCTACCACCCCATACACGACGGGCCGTTCCCGCTGTCGGGGTCGGGCAAGGTGTACGTCGAGGTCGTGCCGTGGTGCCCCAACTGCGAGCAGAAGCCGAACGAGAGAGGGAAGCCGATATCGTCGGATCCGCGGGGGTGAGATGGGGGCCAAAAGGGTCGAAATGAACATCCGCTTCACGACGCAAGAAAAGATCATAGACCGGCTGAATGGCAAAAACTGCCTCATCTCCAGAGGCCTCAGAATCGGGATCGGAAACGTCGTCGAGGACAACCAGGCCACGCGCGTGTTCTGGACCGTGGCCGGCTGCCTGCAGATGAGGCACGCCAAGGACATGTGGCCGCACATAGTCGCCCGCATGGAGAGAAACGGGGGATGAGCGCGAACGCACGCAGGATCGGGCGGCTCGTCAAGAGGCGCATGCCGCGGGCGGCCAGTGGGCAGGTCATGTTCTGGCGCGTGCTCGACCAGCCCGGGGACACGGACCCGATCTCCCAGGCGCTCTCAATCGAGTGGTTCAGGTCGTTCTTCCGGCGGACGCCGATAAGCCCGGAGCAGTTCCGCGGAATCGGCGGGCGACCCGGGGACGGCAGGATGACGCTTGTATGAAGACACCCTTGACCCACGCACGAAGCGCCCCGGGCGCCGGACGCCCCAAACTGCTGAGAATGCAGAAATGGACGATCTCTCTGCTACTGTGGCAGCGCGTGCGGGAGCAGACGCGGAGGAGCGCGATGCTGAAGGCGGAGGAAATCGGAAGGGCCGCGGTCGGCCCGCTGCAGTCAATCAGACAGAGGCCGCCTACATGAACAGATCCTTGATCCTCGACCAGTTCGTCTTCGGGCGCGGGATGTTCACCGTCTTGGGCGCCGGCTTCGGGGCCACCGCCGATGAGGTGTCCCGGACGGCGGAGGAGTCCGCCTGCCCCAGGACGGGGAGGCACAGCGCCAGGACCAGCGGGATCGCGAGCAGGAAACGGGCCATGCCCACAATATAGCCACACGGGGCGCGGCGCGCCACCCCATCCGAGGAACAGCCATATGCCGGCGAAACTCCAACTCCTCAGAATGACCCTCAACATGGACACGCGCCTGCGGGGCGCGCCGAGGACCGCGGTCATAACAGCGGTCATGGGCAATGTCGTGCAAAGGGCGAAAAGACCGTTGATGGCCGCCCTCTATCGCGCGGCGGATAGGCGGAATCCCCCCGTGGACGGTGGGAAAAGGGTGCGTGACCCAATCAAGAACACGATGCGCAACGGGATGCAGGAGAACGTCATCAAACGGATGAAGGAGGCGGCCGGCGACGAAGGGCGGTACGACAGCATAGTCATGTTCTATTGGGAGAGGCGCGATGAGAGGCCCTCCGCGATCGGGGGCACCATGACGAAGTCCGGGCGCCCCCTCCTCCGCCAACTGACGGTGCGGTGACCCGGGTGTCCAACACCCGCGCTAAAATAGTATATTAAGGGTGGCGCGCCACAATCCGGGAGGGTGCCATGGGAAGGGAGCGCGTCGTGAGCGAAGTCGCCACGGCCTGCAGGAAACACGTGTGGCGCCGCGCCGAACACAGTTTGGGGGTGACGTTCATGCAGATATGGTGGGTGGCGGGATCGGCGCTCAACAGGACGCGGGCGGCCCCGGCAGGCCGTCCGGCAGTGCTCGACATCACCCTTGGCGTCGGCCATGCGGCCCACGTAATGGCCTGGCACCGCATCGGCGCCACGCTGAGGTCCTTGGGGGCCAGGGATACGGTCGTCGCCCAATGGAGCGTGAATGAGCTTGAATGATAATGATATAGTTATGGACGCAATCTGGGGCATGGTGTCCAAAATGCGCGGCAGGGCAAGCATGCGGCCCGAGTGGCGCCTGTTGGATGGGGCGGAGTTCCGGAACCTCGACGCGGATCCCAGGGCGACACGGGCCTCCAAGGTGCGACGGGCAAAGCGGATGCGGGCCGAAAGGAGAGTCGGCAAAAGAGTGACCGTCAGCTTGACCGCGCTTTGGAGCATATGTTCCCTCCGCGCGCACATGCGTCGGACAATGGAAGCACGAACAACCTTCGATATCAGGGCCTCCTGCGCCAACCGGATGTTCCGCGGCCTCGGGTCCGGATCCTCGGGCGCCCACAGCCCCTTCGTCAAGTTGTGGATGCTCGACAACGGGGGGTCGCGATGAGCGGGCTTGGACGGGGAGGGCCGTGGCCGTGACACCGCTTAGGATGTGGGATCTTGTGCACTCGTCGGTGTGTCGGGCGAGCGGCCCGGTGCTGTCGGCGGCAGCCCCGCAAACGCGGAAATCCGTCGTCTCACGGACGGAAATGCGCGTCTGCAGGCGCGGCATGTCCGGGGTGAGGGAGCGCCTGAGGGACGCCGCGCGGCGGGGGCCGTCATGAGGATCCCCATGGGCTGGCTGTACAGGCTGAAGCTGAGCCTCTGCCTCCATGCCGTCTACGACGCGGCGTCCAAGCCAGCCGTCTACGACGCCTACCGCAGAATCGTGCAGTCGCTCCCCGGGACCCCAGCCGGGACCCCGGACTTCATCGGGCGGTCGGTGGCCAGGGACCCCGGCGGCGGGCGGACAGGCAAACAGATGCATGGCATCGCGACGGGTCTGTTCTGCCGACTCGACGCCGAGACGGAGGAGAAGCTGGGAGACGTCTACATCCGGACGATGCCAACCAGGCACCCGGAGCAGTTCGAGAGGATGACGAACCCCGGACGCTCCCTGTGGCGCCTGAGGGAGGAGTCACGAGGAGCGCCGACATGAACATGCGCCTCTCAGAAGCCCTCCGAAAGCGCACCATCAGCTTGGAAAACCCCTGCCACCGGGCCGCGGGGAGCCAAACGTATGGAAAGGTGTTTATATCGGCCAACCAAGGCGTCTTGACGAGATTGACGTTCAGGGGGGACTCGGACCCGCGCGACTTCGTGTGGCGGGCGGTCAACCGACATAAAGGGGATCCCCGGGTGCAGCAAGTCCAGTTCAACAGGCCGTACTTCGTGAACCAAATGTGCCTCAACTGCGAAGAGGCCCTCGAGGGACATCCGGATCACAGGCCCTGGAGAGGGCCGCCGGAGAAATTCAACCGTATACAAGCCGCCTCAAGCCAGATGTACCGCGCATGGCGCAGGAGGACGGAACGGGGCAGATACGGGTTCATGGACCACGATGCGGGAAACACCCAAACGAGAGGGACGACATGGGACCGAGGCAGATACAGAAGATAGGCAGGCGGCTGGAAGAGGTCTTCGCGGAGGCCGACAGGATGTCGCGCGGCCGACTGATCTCCGTGAGGATCACCCGCGGCGACGACGGGGGGCTATACACCGACGTGCGGGAGAGGGCCCCCAAGAAGGCGACGGACGTCACGTTCCTGAACCATGAGGCCGCCCGGGCGGGAAGGCGCCGATGAGCGCCCCCGGCGAGCGTGTTGGCGAACCCGTCGACGGGTTCGCCAAGGGACTCCTGTTCGACGCCGTCGACTTTCAGATCACCAGGTGCGTCGAGGGCGCCGTAGAGGCCGCCGGGTACCGCGTCCCTCCGCCCACGACGGCGCTGGCGAATCCGCATGGCGGGTACGGGCCGGGATCCTGGAGGGTCGGGTTCGACTCGACCCCCGCGGAAACGATCGCCGACCTGCTGATCCTGAGGAGGAGGGGGCCGTGAGCGGCAGGACCGGCAAGATGATCTCCAAGTGGACGTTCGTGCACTTCGACCGCACCGCCGTGCGCGCGTGCGAGGGCAGATACGGGACGCATGCCACATACGAGTACCACTACCACAGAGTGCGCCTGGCGATCATCAGACAGCTGAACGAGGCGCGCGCCAGGCGCGAGCGGGCCATGGATGGGCCGCGCGTGGGCCACACGATAAGGGACAGGCTCAAGAGAAGTCCGGGGGAATCCGCGGAGGCCCTCTCCCCGGGGACGGCCCCCAAGCCCGCGCTGGAACAGTTGCTGTCATGCAGGGCGGTGCGCGACGTGGCGCGGGGCGTGAGGGTCTGGGCCATGCGGGACCGGATGAAGCGATCCATGAGATCCTATCAAGAGAGGCGCATGCTGTACCTCCTGCTCGGTCGTCGGAGGGCGCAGACGACGCGAAAGGGGATCCGATGACAAAAAACGCAAGGAAAAAGGGGATCCGATGACAAAAACCGCAAGGATCGGGAAAAGGATCCGTGAACCCCTGCTCGTCCGCCGCAGGACGCGCGATGCCGTGGCGCACGCCGTCGACGGGCGCCTCCCGGGCCTGGACGTGCTTGGCCTGCGGGCTGCGCGGTCGCGCGGACTCCTGGCGTGGTGCATGTCGGCGCCCGGGATGCGCCGGCTCCCCGCGGGGGCCTATCCATGAGGTACTTCGGGAACTGGCGGTATCTGCTGAAGCTGAGACTCTGCGACCGGGCCATCGCGTCCGTGTCGTCCAACGCGGCCGGCGCGGAGGCCTATCGGAAGATCGTCCTGTCAGGCCGGCTTGCCCTGCCGGATTTCCCCACCGGGGGCGCCGATGAGCGGGAATCCCCGGGGACGGGGGAACGGGTGGCCAACAACCAAGGACCGGCCGCGCGGCGGCCGGAGGGGGGCTGAAATGGACAGGGACGCGAAGATATACGTGGCGGGCCACCGGGGGCTCGCCGGGTCGGCCATAGTCAGGCGGCTCGAGTCGGCGGGGCACCGCAACATCGTCACCCGCACGCACGGCGAACTGGACCTCACCCGCCAAAGGCCGGTGGAGGAGTTTTTCTCCGAGGAGAAACCGGAGTACGTGTTCCTGGCGGCCGCCAGGGTCGGGGGCATACACGCCAACAGCGCCTACCCCGCCGACTTCGCCTACTCGAACATGCAGATACAATGCAACGTCGTGCGCGCGGCCCACCTCAACGGCGCCAGAAAGATGTGCTTCCTGGGGTCGTCGTGCATCTACCCGCGGCACGCCCTGCAGCCCATGCGGGAGGACTTCCTGCTCACAGGCCCCCTGGAGCCCACCAACCGCGCCTACGCCATCGCCAAGATCGCCGGCATCGTCATGTGCCAATCCTACAACGAGCAATTCGGGACCAACTTCATATCGGTCATGCCCACGAACCTCTACGGCCCCGGGGACAACTACCACCCGTACGACTCCCACGTGCTGGCCGCCATGATACGCCGGTTCCACGAGGCCAAGACCGCCGGGGCGCCCGGCGTCTCCATATGGGGCACGGGGAACCCCAAAAGGGAGTTCCTGTACAGCGACGACCTCGCCGACGCATGCATCTTCCTGATGGACAGCCACGACGGCGGCGAAATCGTCAACGTCGGCTCCGGGGAGGAGGTCTCCATAAGGGAACTCGCCGAAACCGTCGCCGACGCCGTCGGATACCCCGGGCAGATAAAATGCGACCCCACCAAGCCGGACGGCATGCCCCGGAAGCTCCTCGACTGCTCAAAGATACACGCCATGGGGTGGAGCCACAGGATAGGGTTGAGGGAAGGCTTGAAGCTCGCCTACGCGGACTTCCTCAAAAGCGCCGGGGACAGATAGCGTGAACGAGAGGGCCGGGATACGCTGGCCCCCACATGAACCGGGGACGGGTGACATGACGACGCACAGCACCAGGAACGCAGTGCTACGAGGCATCGACGCGCATCTCGCCGGACGCGTGGAGTCCGCCGTCGAGGGAGCCGGGTACTACATCCGGCCCCCGGCCCGGACATCGCTGGGGGAGGCACCGGGCTGCTACGGGCCGGGATCCTGGCAGCACGGGTTCGACTCGACCCCCAGCCAGACGGTCGCCCTGAGGCTCTTCCCGAGGCTCCGCCGGCCCCGCGGCGACCGGATCTTCCGGCGCGTCCAAGCCTACGTGGAAGAACGCGTGCGCCTCCGCCCCGCCGCCCTCCAAAGACACGGATACGAGCAGGCGGCCATGGTGTTCGGATACAGGGACAGGGCCGACGGGGCCGAGACGAACTTCGCGATGTTCATGGCGGCGGCGGCCCAGGCCCTGGGGGAGCGAACGCGGGGGGAAGGCCACCACACGCCCGCAAAGCGCCCGCCCGCGACACGAAAGGACCCCTTGTGACACAGGATTTCGAGAGCGTGCCCTTCAAGGACCACCTCGCTCTGAGAGTCAAGCTCGTCCCGCTCGAGGCGTATGCGACGATCAAGCGGCTCGTCATGTCCAGCCCCAGGGGCCACGGGCTCCGGCGCAAGGCCGACCGCGTCACCGCCCGGTTCATGGAAGCCGTGGACGGCATGGACACCGCGCGGAAGGTCGGCCGCGGTGGCCCCCTGAACCCCAGGTCATTCATGTCAGCCACACCGAAGCTGGCCTGCGAGATGAAGCTGCGCCTCGACTCGAGGGCGCCGGGGTGGTACACCATGGCGGCCGTGAGGCCGGCCCGCCTGTCGACCCCCGGGGCGCTCGTGCGGGACCTCGTCCGGGCCAGGGCAATGGAAGGGGGAACCCCATGGCGGTAAAGTCGCTGTTCAGGGTCGACGAGGGCCTGCGACTCGGAAGAGACATAGGGGCTATGTCCCTCGTCTTCAAGGGGGTGTGCGCCGCGGCGTACATCAAGGCCAAGCTGCGCGTCGAGTACCCCCTGGACGGTCGGACGGCCGCCCCCGCGCTGGCCGTCGAGCGGAACGCGCGCCGGAAGGGGGCCGCGACGTGAAACCCGGCAGGAAAACCATGTTCCACGAGGGGTCCCTCAAACTCGAGGCCTGCACCATCGAGATGGTGGAAAGGGTCCTGGGGTCCGTGTGGCTGTGCGAGTTCCTCAACGCTCGGGGGCGCGTTTGGCAGCGGCTCGACAGGAGGGTGGGCGGCCCCGCGCTGGCCGTCGAGCGGAACGCGCGGTCCAGGACGGGGAGGGGCGGGCCAAGGGTCCCGAGGTCCGTCTTCATTCCGCGCGCCTCCCTCGAGCACTGGAAGCAGATCAACCGCGCCGTCGACGGCGCCCTCGGAGAGGGGCCCTGGCGCGACTACCCCGCCGGCGCGGCGAGACTGGACGCGCCCGGCATGGAACTGGGGTTCCTCCGGCGGCGGAGGGGGGAGGCCCCGGATGCGTGACGCCGGCGCACGGGAAGGCGGGCGCGCGGCCCTGCGCGTGTCGGGTAGGGTGGCGATACGCCTGCTGACGCCCCTGCGCGGCCAAGTTCTGACGCCCCTGCGCGGCCAGGTTAATGCCGATGTGCGGGATATGGACCGATACTACAGGGAATACAGGAGGCTCCGCGCCCTCATGTGGCGCGCCGAGGGACCCTTCTTCGCGTCCAACCGGAGCGTGCCCCTGGCCCTCTCCAAGCGCACGTACCGTGAATGGAGGGGCCAGTGAGAGGCGACATGGCCGACTTATGGGGTCCGCGGCACCAATTCAGGGCCGGGATGTCCGAGCGCGCCCGCCTCTGGTCCTGCGCCCCGCGCATGCCGTGGCAGCGCGGGAGGCCCAAGCCGAGCGACGTGTACGCCAAGTACGGGTATCCGCCCATCGCGCCGGTGATATGGCCGCTCGCGCAGGCGAGGGCCCGCAGAACCGAGCGCGGGCACGGGGCGAGGGTCGTGGCGGCCGTCAGACAGAAGTCGTCGGCGGTCGGCGGGCGCCTCCTCGTCCCCTCGACCAGGCTCGGCGCGATCCCCCTCGTGAGGTTCATGGGGAGGGCCGGATCCCCCACCCGGGTCTGGGATGCCGTAAAGGAGCGCGCCAGGGGCAGGCGCACGGAGGGGGCATGGCCGGACGGAGCCTGATAAGATTCGACGAGGAATTGCACCTCAAATACGACACCGAGACAATGGTCGCCGCGATCAAGGAGGTCGGCCCCGACGCGCACCTCGAGGCGGCGAGGGCGGTGCACACGCCATTGCTGCAGAGGACGGCCGCCGCGTTCGAGCGGATGCGCCCGGTCAGGACGCTCCCCCCCGCGGCCCCGGCCCGGCGCGTCGGATATCCCGTCCGCGCCGCCGCGCTGGCGGCCGCCGGCAGGGCCTTCGTCAGGGGCAAGTACGCCGACAGGGACCCCAAGAGCCGAATCTGGCGCGGAACGGCCAACCCGCTGTGGCTGCGGGGCAGGGGCGCCGCCCAGGCGGGGGTCCGGGTCTGCGTCGCAAGGGGGGCGCATGGGTGACGGGACGGGGAGGGTGCTGGAAAAATACTGGTACGGGGTGCCCCGGCGCCCCGGGACCGCGTTCTGGCTGCTGGGCATGAGGGACTTCAAGCCCACCAACAGGGCGTACCTGGACCACGCCCCCTTCTTCCTGGGGCGGGGGTATCTGCGCAGGTTCGGGTACTTCGGCGGCGGCGACCTACCGGGCATGTGGCTGCGAAGGGCGTGGAAGACGGAGGCGCGCGGCAGGCGCGTGTGGGGGGACATAGAACACCGCATGGGGTGCCAGACCCAGTTCGACGACGGGTCGAGCATGCGGAGCCGGATGTGGCCCGGGTGGGCGCCAGAGCCTGCCGCCCCCTGGGGCGAACCCGGGGCGAGGCTGATGCGCCTCAGGCGGGGCGTCCTGGCAGCCCTCGGGGGCGGCGCCCCACGCCCGGAGGGGGCATGAAGGGGGAAGGCAGGGTCGGCGGCCGCGTCAGGGGGGCCAGAAAAAGGTATATTAGGGGCATGGGCGGGGAAACACGAAAGAAGGTGCTGCCGGAACACCTCCGGTGGCTCGAGGGACACCCGGGGGGCGCCGTCTATGTCTGCCGCATCGACGGGGCCCTCAAGTGCGCCCCCTTGAACATACCCCGCATGAGATCCGTCTGCACCCCCGGGGACCTCCCGCCGGGGCACCGGTCCATGCCGGACGCCGACGTCATCCGCGCCCTCCAAGCCGCCGTCGACCGGCGCGTGCGACACGGCGCCTGGTGCGCGCCGCAGGGCAAGACCCGCCCCCCCAGGAAACGGCCCGCAAGGAAACGGCCCGCCCGGGTCCGGGCCGGGATCCCCAAGGCGAGGCGCGGGAAGGGTCCGCAGCGGGCCACAAACGGCGCCATGCCGTGGGGGGTCGTCAACTGGATCCTGCCGGACGAGGAGGTGGCGGAGGCGCTGGGGTGCACGGCCGACCTCGTGCGCGCCGCCCGCGGAGCGGCCGCGTGGCCCCCGTACGAAAGGCCCGTGCACGAGAGGCACGGGAAGGCGTGCAGGATGACGTTCAGGGGGTGGGACGCCGTGGACTGGTCCATGGGCGACGAGGCCATCGCCGGGGTCCTGGGCTACTCGCCGGGGGCCGTCAGGGCCAACAGGAGGCGCCCCAGGGCCGCAGGGGCGCGCGCCAGCCGCCGGCCCCCCGCCCGAAAGGTGGCGTACCGGAAATACCATTGGGGGGCCATCGACTGGAGGATGCGGGACTCCGAGATAGCCCGCATCCTTGGGTGCTCCGTCGCCGCCGTGAACCGGGCCCGGATCAGGGTCGGGGCGCCGTCGAGGAGGAAACTGTGGGAGTCCGCCGACTGGAAAAGGCCCGACGCCGAGAACGCCGCCATCCTCGGCTGCTCCGTCGAGGCCGCGCGCGCCGCCAGGCAGGCCCGCGGCGTGTACAGGTCCTGCGAGGCCCCCCCGGGGCCGGGGAGGAGCCGCCCATGCCGCGGGCGGCCCCGGCACGACTGGGGATCCGTCGACTGGCGCCTCTCGAACGCCAGCATCGCCCGCCGCCTGGGCTGCTACGCCCACACCGTGCTGGAGAAGCGCAGGAGCTTCGGCATACCCAGCCGCCCGAGGGGGACGGCCGGCAGGGACGACCGGTGCACGGAACTCGCGTGGCCCCCCCGCGTGTGGGGGGACATAGAGCGCCGCATAGGCTGCTGGACCCCGCTCGAGGAAGAACCCGGCCCCCGGGGCGGCATGCGGCCCGGGGGGGATCCCGAACTCGCCCTGCCATGGGGCGAACCAGGGGCGAGGCTGATGCGCCTGAGGCGCGGCGTCATCGCAGCCCTCGGGGGCGCCGGGGGGCTGCGAGCCGAGGTGGGGGGAGGCTGATGGCCCGCGGGCGCCCGAAGGGCGGCAGGGTCGGGGGCCTCGTCAGGAGGGCCTGCTCGCCCATGCGGCGCCTGATCGACTGCCCCATCCCGGCGGCGACCGCCGTGCTGCGCCGCGCCGACGGGAGGGCGGCGGAGGCCCTCATTCCGTGGGAACTGCGCCTCTTCGGCCTCCGCGGCCCCCACCGGATCCGGGCGCGCCTCATCTGCTTCAGGCACCCCCGCCTCCCGCTGCCGTTCTGAGCGGCGCGGCGTCAGGGCCGCGAGGTTTACACAGCGGGTGCAAAAAAGTATATTACCGCGTGCTGGCCAACCGAAAGGGGGAAGGCATGTTCTCGGGACACCTCGCCGAAGGCGCGGAGGAGACCCTCGACAGGCACCCGGAGATGCAGGGGACGTGGGCGGCGCCGCTGCTGAACCGCGTGTCCGCCGTCTGCAGGGGGTCCGCCGACTACTTCGTAAGGAACATGATGGACCTGTACGACGTGACGCAGATGTTCGGCATCGACGTCAACTCGTTCTTCTCCGCCACCCCCGTGCGCCCCGAGCCCCCGCCGGGGCACGTCGTGCTCAGCGAGTGCTGGCCCGTCGGGCGCTGGGTGCCGCTGGTGTCCGTCGCCGAGGAGCTCGCCCCGGGCCTGTACGGCTGCACCTGCTGGATGTGCGGCACCACCAAGGGCACGAGAGGCGCCGCGTCGGACGAGTGGTATCCCATGCCGGGGGCCGGGTTCCTGAGCTTCCCGGATCCGCTCTCCGCAAGGGGCGCCGACTTGGGGCCCGTGGAGGAGCTCGTGGGCGGGAGGACGGCAGCCTCCATGCTGCGCAAGGACAGGAACTACGCGATCCTCCCCCTGGCGGAGCCGGACGGGGACATCGACCCGCAGCAGTTCGCGGATGACATGAGCTGGATAGACTGCGGGATCGACACCCTCGTGCGCCTCCTGCTCGCGCTGGACATCCCGGACTTCGGCAAGAGAGTCGTCCTCCCCTCCGAGGAGGACCCCCTCCGCGACGGGGCGCAAGCCGCGCGGCCCTACATCCTCATGGAAACCGCCGACGGGGTCCTGGGCGACACCCCCGACGACGGGACCGCCAGAAGGATGGCCGAGGACGGTCACCACGAGGCCATGAAGGACGTGCAGATGGACATCCTCCCGAACTTGGCGGACTTCTCCGACCGACTAGCCGACGGCAAACTGTAGCCCCTCGCGCGCGCGTGCGCGTACCCCCGGAAATTTTTTTCGGCGGGAGGCCCCTTTCCTGCCATGCGCGGACGGATTCTGCAGTTTTTACTATTGTAGAGTCAGATTTCAAAATGAGAACCCCGAGAAAATTCACGCGATCCCCAAACGGGCTTGGGGGCCTGGCATGGCTTTTGCTTGCCCTTTAGCTTTTTTACAATAGTAGGTGCGGGGGCGGGAATGTGTTTTCGGTTTTCCATGCGTGCCCCCCTTGTAAGAGTGAGGGGGGAAAGGCGCACGCCCCCTTCCCTTGTGCGGTGCGTGCGCAAGGTGCGGGGGGCGGGAATGTGTTTTCGGTATTCGCCCCGTGCCCCCCTTGTAAGAGTGAGGGGGGAAAGGCGCATGCCCCCTTTCCCTGTGCGGGAAGGTGCGGGGGCGGGAATGTGTTTTCGGTATTCGCCCCGTGCCCCCCTTGTAAGAGTGAGGGGGGAGGGGGCAACGGCAATTCGCGCCCGGTGCGGGCGGTTGACATATACCACATACCACAATCAGAGGGGGACGTGCATGGCACACCCGATGGGGATCTACGCAACAAGGTGCAAGGCGTACCGCGAGGCGAGAGACAGCAAGCGCAAGGCGGCCGCGCTCAAGATCCGCACCGTGGCGGCGGTGCAGATCCAGAACAGGATCACCCGCTACGACGACAAGGGCAACGTGGTCGCCCCCAAGGGCGACAATCTCGTGGGGTGGGGGCAGGACGAGTACGGCTACCCCGTGCGCGTCTAGCCTTTGTCAACCCGAACGGGCGGCGGGCAAGCCGCCCGGCAGTCGCGCGCAAGCGTGGCCGTCGCCCCCTGCACGGATGGGGGCCATGCCCGCACGGAGCGGGGAGATTTTCGGGGTACGCAAGAAAAGTGTTGCGCGCCCCTTTTGATTTTGGTATATTCCCGGTTGCCCCACGGAGGGGGGCCGGAGAGATAAACATCCACATAAGAAAGGGGGCCTTCATGGCCGTCACACCCACACCCCTCACAATCGCCGAGTTCGTCAAGCTGATGATGGGCAAGGTGAAGCACCCGTTCGCCGGGCTGGTCGCCTGCACCGTGCCGACTCTGACGGTGAAGGATCGCAACGACCACAGCCGCACGTGGGCGGTCGCGTTCCCCGGCATCGACAAGGGGAACGTGCGGAAGATCATGCACGGCGCGATCTACGCCGGACCCGACTACGAGAAGATGGTGCTGAACGAACTCGCCAAGGAGAAGAAGAACCCCGAACTGTGGAAGCGCGGCAACGGGTGGCACGAGGCTGTCGAGGGCGCCAAGTGCCTGCGGCGGCACAAGCAGACGGGCGAACTCTACTTCTGGTGCGCGTTCGTGCAGAAGCGTCAGAGGCCGGACGGGACGTGGGTGCACATCAAGCCCAAGGTGAAGTACGTTGACATAAGCGACGGGTCGGTCATACCCACCGCGTCGCTGCACGGCTTCACGAAGATCGAGCGCAAGCCGACCAACCAAGGCGTTGACGACGGGCGCGAGGTGATCGTGCGGTGCTACAAGCTGGAGAACGTGAAGACGCTCGTGGTGGACGGCGTGGCGTACACGATCATCGGCAAGACGCTGTAGGGTAGGAACACGGGGGCGGGCGGCCGCCCCCGCAACGACCAACCAACGAACGGAGGCGGGCCATGAGGATGAACATGCGGGAGGCCAACGCGTGGAGGCGCGACCGGGTGGACGCGCTGGTGGCGGCGCTGAAGGGCGACGACCACGAGGCCACCGAGCGGGCCATGATGGGGATGGACATCCCCGGCGGCGGCCCGGCGGTGGGGTTCTCGGTGGGCGATCTGCGCTACCAGACGGCGCGGCTGATCGACCGGGTCGACTACCTCGAAACCGTCCGTGCGCGGAAGGAAAGCGCGTTGCGGCGCATCGAGGGCGCGGCGGAGCGGCGCGAGGAGAGGGCGGAGCGGCTGGAGGGCAAGGCGGCGCGCGTGGGCGGCACCGTGCCGGGCGAGGAGTACCGGAAGGTGCGCGACATCGCCAAGGCGGCGCGGGAGGAGGCCGAGGGCGTACGGAACAAACTCGCCGGGATCGAGGCGAGCGTCGGCGACCTCGCGGTGACCATCGAGGCGCTGATGGGCGCGTATGTGTCCATCAAGGCGATCATCGACAGGCGCACGACCCCCGCCGTCGAGGCGGAGCGCACGCAGGGCGTGCTGGTGGCGAGCGCGTAGTCAACGGGCAGTCCCTTGCGGGGAGGGCAGAACCGCGCCATGGTCAAAGAAGGGGCGACCATGCCATTCTATTAGATGTCACAGGCCCGGCGCGGCGAACCGGGCTGCAAGGCAAGCCCGCACAGGGGTAGACGGTGGTGGAGTAGACAATCACTAGATCACTACAGCCACCATTCCCCGACCCGTTCCGAGGGGGAGCCGCGGAGCCAGCACGGCAGGACGGAATATCGGGCAAGATTGTGTTGGGGCGGCCCTTCGGGGCCGCCGGGGGCAAGGGCGGCGGCAATAAACACGGAAGGCCCCGAAAAAGCCGCCGCGCACCAACGAAGGAGAGGGAATGAGAAAAAAGCACCTCCCTGGAAGCAACTACATGTCTTTCGGGGAGTGGAAACAGACCATCGAGGCACAGGGACTGTCGGGGGACTACAACCCCATGCTGGAGGGCTACGGGCATCGGATGGATCCGGTGTTCGACGGTGTGTCGAGTGTGTGGGATGACCTTGGCGGGGACGAGGTCCTGTCACAGGTCGTTAACCACATGCTCAAGAGCGCGGCCCCCGTCCGTGTGTGGACCGGGGCGGCGACGGGTGCGGAGATGAAGCTGTACCTCATCGAGGGGGTCTGCAAAGACGGGAAGCCTGTTCTGGTTGTGGACGGCGATCCGGATCCGAACAGGCTCATGTTCGATGTGTTCACGCTGGATCATTCCGAAAGCTAGAAGGGGGACACAGAGGATGAAGCCGATACGCACCAAGCGCCGCCCGAGGGGCGGGGCGATCCGCGAACTCCTCGACGGCATCGACGAGGAGCGCGCACACGAACACGAGCGGCACGGCGACCTGTGCGACTTCGTGGCGCACCCGCTTCCGGGCGAGGGCGCGACGGAGGGCGAACTGCGCGGGCTGGAGCACTCCCGCAACCGCGACAGGCGGTTTGTGCTGGCGATGGAGAACGCCACGAGCGCCGACATCATCGAGGCGCTCGGGTGAGGTTCAAGACGTACGCGAGGGCCATCCGCAACGCGCGGCGCCGGGAGCGCCGCCGGCGGGAGGCCTGGGAGCGGTGCCGCACCTGGCACGAGCAGGGCGGCGCCAAGCCTGAACGGTAGGAACCCCAACCCCGGAAAGGAACGACGATGGACACCGAAAGGACACAGCAGTCGAGCGGGGTCGCTGACATATGCGAGTTGCTCGACAAGCTGCACGGCATGGACGCCGAGAAGATCCAAGAGGCGGCCAAAGCCGAGGAGCGCAAGCTCATCCGGACCATCGAGCCGGATCCGGAGCTGCTCCACCCGAGGCAGGCGGACTTCGAGTCCAAGTATCTGAACATGTCGGCTGCCGGGCACCCGGTGACGTTCGAGGAGCTGTTCGACGCCTACATGGCGTGCGAGCCGATCTACCTCGTCGGCTGGACGGGCGGCGGCAAGACGACCATCGGCGAGGCGCTGGTGGACCGGGCGAACGCGGAGACGCTGGAGGCGAACCGCCGGACGTTCGAGGCGAACGTGAAGGCCTTCAAGGCCGGCACGCCGCAGGACGGGCTGGGGGGCTACGAGCCTCTACCGCACACACTCAAGACGCTGCAGGGCCACGAGGAGACGCGGGCGGCCGACCTCGTGGGGGAGACGGGCATCGCCTACACGGACGACGGCCGCAGGCAGATCGTGGAGGTGCAGGGGGCCGCGCTCGAGTCGGCGATACACGGGTGGACGCTCCTCGTTGACGAGGGCGACGCGATCCCGGCTGGCGTCCACGCGCAGTGCCACGGCCTGTTCGACAAGCGCGTCCGCAGGATGTCGTTCTGGCTGAACGGCCGGAGGGACTACGTCAAGCACCCCGAGTTCCGGGTCATCTTCACCGGGAACACCAAGGGCGAGAACGAGAACGCCATCGAGTACGCCCACAGCCAGGCGCAGTCCAAGGCGCTGATGAACCGGATGGCGTACGTCGTGACCGTGGGGTATATGGAGAAGGAGGCCGAGGTGTCCCTGCTCAAGAAGCGGGTGCCGGACGCCGACCCCGGGGTCGTGGGCAAGATGGTGGACTGCGCCAACAGCGTGCGGAGGCTGTACAAGGACGGGGCGATCAGCCTTGTGATCTCGACGCGGGACATCGAGGCGTGGCTGCGCGCCGCGCAGAGGAAGGCCGGGCGCACGGGCGGCCTCTCCGAGCGGGACTTCTGGACCAAGGTGGTCGTCCCCGCGGCGGGGCCGACAGTACTCAACAAGACGAGCGACGAGGCGGCGGCGGAGGCGGCGGCCCGCTACCTCGCATGGAAGTGACCGGGAGGCGGCCATGTTCATACGCAAGACACCCAACCCGTTCAAGCGCGACGCGGCCCTGTGCAACCTGCTGTCCGGCCACGGGGTGACGCTGGCGGTCGTCGGGGAAACATGCCCGAAGACGGACGGCACGGTCATCTGGGTGCCGCCGCTGCCCCTCGGCGCGGACGACATCGACCGGGAGATACACGACCACTCCATAGCCCACGAGCCGGCCCACATCACCGAGGGGTCGTTCGACGTGGACCCGGGGAAGATCGGGCAGTTCCGGCACGACTGCTGGAACTTCGTGGAGGACGCGCGTGTCGAGTGTTCGCAGGAGGACACGAAGTTCCCGGGCCTCAAGGTGTGGCGGGCCGAGTTCGGGGCCGACTTCAGCAAGTACGAGTACCGCATGGGCACCAACAAGATGCTGTGCGCCAAGTTCGGCGACGGCGTGGTGCGCGGCGGGCTGTGCTCGCTGCTCCTCGAGGCCCGTGGCGCCCAGCTGAGGGTCAAGCCCGGCTACAAGGCGTCGCCGGAGGTGCGGAGGTTCTACGCAACGAACCTGCAGCGCTGGCTGCGGGACGTCGTGCACCTCTCGAGCTGCCAGGAGTCGTGGGACCTGTCGGGGGAGATATACAACCAGCTGCGGGGCGGCATCCTCGACGGGAAGGTGAGGATCCCCAAGTCCCCCAAGAAGAGGAAGGAAAACCCCGGGATGGACGCGGGCGACGAGTACGAGGACGACGTCGAGCGCGTCATCGAGCGGCTCGACGAAATCCCGACCCCGTCCGTCTCCGACCAGGCGAGGTTCATATCGGCGCAGGGCGCCGACAAGAGCTTCAAGCCCGGGAAGATAGTCAAGAGGCGCAAGGAGCGCCGGATCACGCGCGGCACGGCGGTCAGGCTGGAGGAGAACGGCAGAAGGATCCTCGGCACCCACGGGGCGCGCATGACCCACATGTTCGTGACCAACAGCAGGCCGCGCACGGTGCACGGCAAGCTGGACGGCAGGCTCGACCCGCGGGCCGTCGCGAACGACCATTGGGATGTCCGCAGGGACTTGTACAACGTGCGGGTGCGGGGCGCGACGGACAGGGCGGCGGTGTCGTTCCTGCTCGACTTCAGCTCCTCGATGAGCGGCTCGATAGAGACCTTGGCCTCGGTCGTGATGGGTCTTGGGTACTACCTCGACCGCGCCCGGGTGCCGTTCAGCATCCACGGGTTCGGGACGTACTTCCACACGGTCAAGGAGTTCGGGGAGCCGTGGAGGGGGGAGGCCCCGCAGCGGATGGTGGTGAGGAACCTCGATAACAACACCCACACGGCGTGGGCCATGGAGCATGTGGCGCGCAAGCTGATGGCGCGCACGGAGGGCAAGAAGGTGCTGGTCGTCCTCACGGACGGCTCGCCCGCCCACTCCGACAAGGAGATCCCCTACTGCCTGCGTATGTCGAGGGTGCTCCGCTCCCACGGGGCGGTGGTCGTCGGCATCGGGCTGGACATAGACCTCAGCGGGATGTTCGGGGAGGACTTCATCAACCTGCCCGTGGGCGACAGCCTCGGGAAGTATCTCGTGGATCGGCTCGGGGGCATCCTCGGGCGCAAGCCCCGGGTGCGGTAGCGCCCGGGCCTCTACCCTAGAAACACCCACCCCAACCTGGAGGACAGGATGGACGCGAAGCTCATAGGCGACGTGGTCGCCGAGATCACCAAGCGCACCGTCACGGTCGAGCACGCGCACATGCTCCGCCCGTGGGAGATGGTGCTCGGCGCCCTCATCCTCCCGATGCTCGCGGAGGAGGACCCGGCCGTCAAGGAGAGGGAGCGCTACGCGGAGCTGATGGCCCGCTACGACAAGGAGTCCGTCGAGAAGATGTTCTCGACCAAGGAGGCCAAGGAGGTGGTCGAGAGGGTCGTGGAGAGGGTCGTGGAGAGGGTCGTCGAGGTCCCCGTGGGGGACGGAACGGCGGTGCGCAAGCCCACGCTGCACGGCACGGTCAAGAGCGCGGGCAAGTTCCGGCGTTTGAAGGACAAGGTCAACAAGGTCAGCCGCAAGAGGAATGACATCCCGCCCGAGGGCCTGGACCTCATCAACAAGTGGTGGAACAACGAACAGCGCCTCGTGGAGGCCAGCGAGTGCCAGCGCATCGCCGACGGGATCAACCTCCTCGGCGCCGCCCAGCCGCTGTCGGCCTCGCAGGTGTCGGGCTGGCTCAGCTGGCTGTGCCGGCTGGCCCTCAAGACGAAGTTCGACCGCGAGGACTACATCGCACGGGCTGTGAAGCGCAAGAAGTTCTCGGTCGAGCCGAAGTTCTCGGATCTGCTGGTGCACGAGATCGCCGACAACAAGCGGCGCATCGCCGAGGAGCGTGAGCGCGCCCGGAAGGCCAAGGAGCAGATGAAGGCCGAGGCGGCGCAGCGGGCGGCGCAGCCGGCGCCGGCCACGGCGTAGTTCTACAGTAGGAACCCGGGGCCAGGGGCCCCGGTGAATTCGAGGGCCGGGGGCCTCGGCCGCCAGCAATGGCTCACCCGAGGGGGGACAAGGCCGCTTTGCCTTCAAAATACCCGGGGCGGGGGAGCGAAGGGGTCCAAACCCGACGCGAACCCGCCGCACCCTCCTCCCGAGGGGTTGACGGACAGCTTTGATTTTAGTATATTCCTACCGGGGGTTTCATGAGGATCCTGTATGCGAGGGATTCCAAGGGCATCGGCGACACCGACAGGGTCAAGCGAGACGACTTCGTGGATGTGTGCGAGTATCCGAGCGGGGACAGGGATGAAATCTTCAGATACATGCAGGGGGAGTTCATGACGCGCGAGCGTTTGAGGCGCGTAAGGGGCCTCGTGCGGTCGGGCGGGACGGACCACGTGTCCATGGGCGCCGGCGACCTCGCCATAGAGGGGTGCGGGCGCGTGTGGCGGCGCGGGCTGTCGGGGTGGCGGGAAGTAACCTTTTCATAGGGGGCGCGGGACATGGAGCGCACAGTCAAGTGCATGGGCGGCACGAACGTGTCGCTGGGCGAGGTCGTGCGGGCGAAGCCCGGGGCGTCGTTCAACTGGGGCGTGCGGGTCGACGACCCGGAGGGCGGGTTTGTATCGTACGCGCTCGGCGACGAGAAGGCCTTCAGGCTCGGGGTGAACGCAGGCGACCGGGTGCTTGTCGAGTACGACCCCGAGGATCAGTTCGCCACAATCGTGGATCTGCGGCGCGTGGCCAAGGCGCTGGGCCACGAGGTGGCCCCCGTGGTGGCGCTGCCGGACGGGCTGAAGGACGCCCTCAAGCACGCAGACAAGGTGCTGGAGATGTACGGCCTCAACGTGAGGGGTTGCGCGCTGGACTACATCAAGACGGCGTTCGAGTACGAGTGCGACGTGGACACCCGGGAGCAGCTGGAGGCCTCGGAGGCGTGGGAAGAGTACGGGGCGGACGTCATGCGCGACGACGAGAGAACGTGCTGCGGGCACATGAGCGAGCGCGACATCAACGTCCTGCAGGCGGAGGCCAAGGAGCTTATCGAGCTGGCCGTGCGGGAGTTCGACACGCTGGAGGAGATAGAGGAAGCGTTGAAATAGGGAAGGGAGGGCGATATGCCTTCGTTCATGCTGGGCAAGGTGCTCAACGCCGTCGTCGGGGCGAAGTTCCCGGGCGGGGCGGAGGGCTGGGCGCAGGCCGGGTGCGACCTGGTGGCGCTGCCCAACCCGGCGGGCAGGGACGTAGCGTACATACTCGTGCCCGAGGGGACGACGGCGTCGCTGGACCTGAAGCCGTTCAGGGACGAGGTCGAGCGGGCGGCCAAGCGGTACGGGTTCGAGGCGCGGTGGTCTTCGACCCCGAACTTCGACGGGCTGAACCCCGCCGAGATCAAGGCGCGCATGGAGGGGCCGGTCGCCTCGATGCATGGGGTCATCAAGCCGGGCGAGGCCGTGGCGATTCTGTTCCGCGCCTCCGTCCTCATCATAGGCATGGGCTCCGGGGGCGAGGACAGGGCGAAGGAGATGCTGGACATCTTCGAGGGGGTGGACGGGCTGGACCGGGCCGTCGCCTTCTCCAACGAGGCCCTCGTGGAGAGGGTCTACCGTAGGACCCCGGCCCTCCAGGCCGAGGTCGGCCTGGATCACGCCATCTCCGAGGGCGACGTGGCGGACCTGAAAATCATGCTCCACGAGGCGGGCACCGTGGAGGACTTCCTCAAGGGGCTGAAGTGATGGAACTGCGGCGGTTGCCGATAGTGCGGATGGACGACGAGGTGCTTGCCCGGGACGGGAAGACGGTCTACGACATCACCAACCCAAAGGACATCCCGGACGGTGTCCACGACGGCATCTTCACCGTCGACAGGGGGCACGGCACGGCGAGGTTCGAGAGCCGGCAGGAGAAGCCCCCCTACGAGACGGTGGTGTGGGTGCCCCACGACGCCGTGTCGAGGTCGACCTCGCAGAAGCTGCCGGACGGCACGCAGACCTACCGCCTGTGCGACGGGGAGGTCGTCATCAACATCAAGGGGGACGGCGAGGGCCGCCTCATCGGCTACGCCCAGGGGGACCGGCTGCCGAGGGAGGTTCTTCGGTTCATACTCGTGCAGGCCCTGGCCGGCGTCGACGTGACGACGGACGAGTACGCCGAGGCGCTCGAGGCATCCATCGAGGAGTGGTCGAAGCGGTGAGCGGCTGCGAACATCCTGCGGCAGGGGGTTACCTGTGAGCGACAACGAAAGTGTCCGCCTGGTAGGGGACGGCGTCGTCATCTCGGCGCACGCCTCCAGGGCGGAGGGGCTCGAGCGCGTAGCGAAGAAACTCGGCATGCGCCGGCTGTTGCCGGTCGGCGCCAGGGAGCTTCCCCCGTGGGGGCGGCCCGACGCCTCGGAGACCGTGACGGTCGCCTGCATGGCGTGCGGGCGCTCGTCCCCGTGCACCGAGATGCTGGCGGACCCCGACGGCCCGCCGTACAAAGCCTACTACCACCCCGGGTGCATCGGCTGCAAATAACCAAGGAGACCCGAATGTGGACAATGATACCCCTGTGGGTCATCGTGGGGTGGATCGCGCTCGGCATACTCGGCGCGGTCCTGTGCCTCAAGAGGTACATCAAGGTCAGTCGGTTCTCTCGGACTGACATCTACCTGGCCATGCTCGCCCCGGTCGCCGGGGCCGGCACGGTCATCCTGTTCCTCATCGCCCTCTCGGAGGAGGCGGCCAGGAAATGAGGGACTACGACTGGTTCGTGGACTTCAAGGACGGGGGCGGGGTCGTGGTGAGGGCGCTGGGCAAGGACGAGGCGGTTGTCCTCGCGCAGGCCCAGCGCATCAAGTCCGGCCTCCGGTGGCGCGAGGTGGCCGGCGCCCGGCGGGGGGAGGTCTCCTCCCCGCGGCGCAGGCGCAGCAACCCGCTGGCCTGAACATCTACCCAACAAACACCACTCATCCCCTGGAGATGCCCGATGGAGCTACCCGTCGAGGACATCGTGCGGGGCGACCCAGTCCTTCGGGACGCGGTAGCCCGCGGCGATCGATTCCGCGCCTTGGTGCGCAGGAAACTCAAGGAGGCTGGCTTGCCCGAGGAGGGGATGCCCGTCTGCCCCGCGCACTCCCGTATATTGCGGGAAGCGCATCACGAGGTATATAAGACCAAAAAGGAGACACCATGAAACTGCTCACCAAGGAGATCCGGAAGAGCCTGCCCGTGCTGGGCACGCATGAGAGCAAGGAAGCCAAGGATGTCCCCATAGCGGTGAAGTTCTTCACCCCCACGAGCAACTGGACGTGGTACGCGACGGAAGCCACCTGCTACCTCAAGGACGGCAGGGAGGTGCCCGTGAGCCACATGGACGACCACCCCGAGGACGAGGTCGAGGACGTCATCTTCTTCGGCCTGGTGCGCGGGTTCGAGGCCGAGTTGGGGAACTTCTCCTACAACGAGCTGAAATCGGTGAAGGGGCCGTTCGGGCTGGGCGTCGAGCGGGACATGTACTTCGGCAAGCACACGCTCGCCGAGGCGCAGGAGAGGCAGCTGTGAAGATCACCGCCTGCGAGATAGAGCCGTACCCGCGGCCGATGCCGGAGGGGATGTTCGACGAGATGCCGAAGGTCAAGGCGACCTTCGAGGACGGAAGCACGCAGGTGCTGTTCAGCTTCTACCCCGACGAGATCTCATTCACCGAGGGGGAGTTTGTCGGGCTGACGGCGCTGGAGGCCCTCGAGCTGAAGGCCCGCAGGGACGCCGCGTACCTGAGGTCGTAGCGTACAAACACTTGGATGAGGAGGCGGACATGCGGTTCAGGAGACTCCGTGAGGACGTCAGTACGGGCGCCGCGCTGTTGGCGAGCAGGCGCCTGAACAACGGCGACTGGGACTACTGGCTGGTCATCGAGCTGATCAACATGCACGAGGCGTGCGGGCTGGACGCGCCGCACAAGTACATGGCCACCATCAACGCCGTGTCACCGGAGGCGGCGGGCGAGGAAAAGGTGCGCCGGGCCATCGAGTGCCTCGACCTCGACGGGGACAACGACCTCACCAATGTCGAGGGCCTGCAGGAGTACGGGGTGTACGCCCCGCTGTGGAGCGACTCCGGCGACAACCTCGGGAAGTTGCGATCCAAGGCCCGCAGGGAGGCCGAGGGCATTGAGGTGCTGTTCGGCTTCTTCATGGACAGGCCGTGGAACAGGCTTGGCCACACGGGCTGGGACCTCATCAAGGGCGACCTGTCCTTGGAGGCGGCGCAGCGCAACCGCGAGCAGTGGGAGCGGCTGGTCGAGAGCAAATAGCGTACAAACACGCAGTACAACCTGGGAGGAAGCCATGCCGAGGAAGAAGGACAGCCTCGATGCCTGGGAGGAGCTGTGGACTGAGACTTTCACCCACAGCGTCACCAAGGAGGACGGCTCCGTGGTGCGCGTCGATGAGAAGTTCTTTGACGAGAACGCCTCTATGCCCTTGGTCTGTGTCAATAGGCCCAGTGGCGGCCTGTCCTGCGGCTACACCCCGCGGGATGTGGCCCTCGCCTGCCACCCCCAGCTCAAGGAGCTGTTGGAGTGCGGGGGCAAGGGCTTTGAGGATCCGTTCGAGCAGGAGTCCGTCATGGACAAGAAGATGTATCTGTAGGCAGGACACACCCAACAACCTCAAGGAAACAGACCATGTCAATCAACGGACCCGAGAATCTCGGCCCGCACGGGCGTAAGCTCAACGACGCCATCAAGGCGTTCCAGGACGCGCAGGACAAGTATTCCGAATACGGGGCGTACGACACGGAGCCGCGGTGCGTCTTCGCCGACCTCCTCGAAAATGCGGTCGAGGGGAGGGAAGTGATTGTGCCGAGGAGCGGGGACGGCTGGCAGCTGTACACGGCCAGCATGAAGTGCGGCATTGCGGCGCGGGGCCTGCACTCCGCCGCCAAGAAGGCTGTGGACGCCATCAAGGGCGCCCCGGTGAACTCGCTCGGCGAACTGAAGAAGGTCGTCGAGTGGTGGTACGGCTGATGCCAGAGGAGGAAGGGATGGACATCCGCGAGGCTGTACGCAAGAACCTCGAGACGGCGAAGAGGGCGCTTGAGCGCGACCGGTTCCTCGCCAACATGATACTTCTGGTGAAGGGCGGGTCGGTCCTGCCCCTCCCCATGATGGGGTTTGAGGGGGTGCCGGCCGGCGAGTCCAAGAGCCGCAACGCGCTCGCTGCCGGCCTCCTGGCCCGCAAGCTGGGGGCCGAGATGGTGGTGATGGTGTGGGACGCCGCCATGCGGACCATGCCCAAGGGCGCGGACATCGACGAGGTGGACGAGACGGAGATGCCGCTGTCCTACCCCAAGTCGATGCGCACCGAGTGCGTCGTCGTCCACGGGATAGACCTCAGGGACGGCGGCAAGCACGTCGAGATCGCCCCGTACAAGGGCGGCGACGGCGAGCCGGTCGAATTCCTTGAGCCGGACAAGAATCTGGACGGAGCCCCCATGGATGTCCGGTTCGACGAACTCATACTGGAGGGGTACAACTCATGCTCCCCGATAACATAGGCGCGGCGCTCGACTTCAAGAGCGAGGGCCACAAGAACGCCGTCCTGGGGTGCATCGAGCACCCCGGCGACCTGGAGGGCAACCTGGCGAGGCTTGGCGCCTTCCACCGCATCAAGATGAGGTTCAGCGAACCCGTGTTGGTCAATAGGAGCCGGCGCCGGGCGGGTAAGGAGTCGAAGGAGCACACATTCTTCGCCATGTTCAAGGGTTCCAATAGCGGCGAACTGTGCTACGCCACGCACCGTGGCCAGAATGGGACGCTGTCCGGATTCCACTTCAGGCCGGGCGACCTGCGCAAGGTTGTTGGGTACGAACTCGCCGACGTCCGCGGGCGGTCCGGGCGAGCCAGGGAGTTCGCCTCCTTCGAGCAGTTCAGGCGGCGGTTCGACCCGAGGTTCGCCACCCGGGACGAGATACAGAGGCTCTGGGACTCGAAATCCCCGCAGCACGGGGGGCGCTACCGCCCCAGCGACTTCCGCCGGCTCCACAAGAAGGGGCTGCTGACGGTGGAACACTTCATGCGCTTCTTCAACGGCGTGCAGGCCACGGAGCCGTCTCCCGGCTACTCCTTGGACAACAACGGCAGGCGCTACCTCTCTGTCCACGAGAACGCCTGGAGCAACCAAGGCAGGGACATCACCGTCTCCCACCGCCTGGGCCTGGGGTATGTGTGGTACTCAAGCGAGTACCCGGGGTGCGGCAACGGGCGGTACGGGCTACTCGTGTCGCCGAAGGTGTTTCTCCACACGGAGGACGACTGATGAAGTACATACGGGAGTACCAGAACGGGTGCGGGGGGAGCGACCCCCGCAACAAGTGGTTCGCGGTGTATAAGTGCGCCGCCTGCGGGCACGAGGCGGACATACGCATGGCCGACCCGTCCTCCTTCGACCGGCGCGACCGGCGCTGCCCCGAGTGCGGCGCCATGGACTCCGAGGACCTACGCAACAACCTCGAGACCCGGCGGGCGGCCCTGGTGGCCCAGCGCCACTCAATCCAGCGCGAGATCGACGACATCGTTTCCAAGCTGGCGGACATGCCTGCGGAGGAGAGGCCATGAGGGCGCACACGGAGGACAGGAAGATACTGACGGCCTTCCGGCTGGTGTTCGGGAGGCGGCTGGCGGCCATGAGGGATGTGCCGGCGCAGAGGCGCGAGCGGGCGAGGATGGAACTCGGGGCGGCGCGGGCCAACCTCATGGGCTTCCGGAGGAGACACCCGGAGCTCGTGGGGCCGCGGGCGGAGCAGCTCTCCCTGGAGCTTGGAGTATGAACCCTAGAACCTACCTTGCCCTGGGCATCCTCCTGGGCACGCTGCTGGGCTGCGCGCTCAGCAAGAAGAGGGATATGCGGACCGGCCTCTCGGTCGGCATCGGCGCGGCGCTCCTCGGCGTGGCCTTCCTCGAAGTCCTCTTCTGAACCTGAAGTGCCGCGGACTTTGAAAAAAGTCTAACTTACTGTTGACACAGGCTTTTCATTTTAGTATATTTCCACCGAGCCTGAAAGGGGGAAGCCATGCCCAAGAGCACAAGGCCCGTGGCCCACATGGTCATGTTGATGGACTACGTCGATGAATTGGTGGCGTTCGGGAAGGACGAGGCGCAGGCGCGCACCCTCCTGTTCGAGGCGTTCAAGCGCCAGCGCAGGCGGCGCGGCCCGAGCCATCCCCTCGTCGAGGCCATCGGCACCGTGGAGGAGATGGAGGAATACTTCGGAACCCGATCCGCACCCGTGACCGTGGGCGAGGCGAGGGACATGGGGATGGACCTCCCCGCATAGGATTGAAAGGGGCATCGCAATGGGATTCTTTTCATGGAAGTGCAAAGGTTGCGGCACCGGGCTCCGCCCAGGCGAGTGTGTCCGCATCGCCGGGTTCGTGGGGACGTACGACGGCTACGGCCGGGTGGACGGCCTCAAGGGCGGCGAGTTCGACACCGAGGGCGAAGACTTCCCGTGCTGGCACGAGCGGTGTTACCAGGCGGCCGCCCCGGGGCAGAAGGTGGACGAGTCGCCGAGCCTCCACGACCCCGACCAGGGGTGCGGCGGCTACGCCCGGCTCGACTACGCCCCCCCGGGCACCGAGGTCATATACTTCTACGTCGAGGCATGGCGTACCGAATCCCATAAGTCGTGGGCCGGCAAGGAGATAACGAAGCAGTGGAACTACCTCCTGCGTGAGGGGGGCGACCTCACATTCAACATCAACGTTGCCGACTTGGACGACGCGTGCTATACCGATGCGGACTTTGAACAGACACGCCCGGCCCATTTCAGCGACCTGCAGGGGGCCGTGAGGGCCGCCGAGGCCGTGAAGGGGTACGAGGAGGTGTACGTCCTGACACCGACGTCCAGCGGTGTCTACGAGGCGCACTACAAGCGCGACGAGTCCCTGTGCAAGAAGGGGCAGCAAGTATTGGATGACTTCTGGATGAAGGAGCGGGAGGGGGCATGACCCGAAAGGAAGACGTGGCCCTCAAGGTCGGCGCGGCGCTGACCAAGGCGCTCGGCGAGGCCGGGGAGAAGGTCAGAGAGGGCGTACGCAACATGCTTGAGGAGGAGGGCGGCCGCCTCGTGGTGGACGACGACTCCTTCTGCGACATGCTCAGCGACTCGATGGAGGGCGTGGGCGACGTTGTCTTCGACGTACTCAAGTCAGAGGGCGTGGAAAGGATAGGGTGACATGGGCGCATGGGGAGATGAATCCTGCTCGAACGACTCCTGCTGGGACGCACTGCATCTCTGCAAGGACATCTTCGAGATCACGGATGAAGAGGCGAGGAAGCAGTCAAGGCACACCATGCTGAAGCGCACGGTGTACAGCAACAACCCGGCGGAGAACGCCGAGACCAAGGTGGGCGTCATCGTCCACCTCCTCAAAGAGGGGAAGACCGTCGAGGTCCGGCTCCTGCGCAAGGCTCTACCGTACATACAGGTGATGCTCGGCGACGAGAGCTACCTGAGCAGGTGGCGCAGCCCCGAGTCCAGGCGCGGGTGCCTGGAGTCCGAGCGGAAGCAGATCGAGAAGGCCATCGGGCGCGGGGGCGTCGGCGAGAGAAGGCATGTGCCGGGGCTGTTGGAGCGCATCGTGACCGGGGAATCCAAATAAGCTGGCTGGGAGGCTGACCTATGAACAAGACGACGCACTCGAATCTGCTGTTCACGAGGGACGAGGGTGACGCGCAGACGACGTTCGCCGTGGTGAGCATCCTCACCCGCAAGCCCGTGAGCACCGTCGAGGAGAAGGTGGCCGCCATCAAGGAGGCCGTCCGGCGCTGGGTCAAGAGGACCAAGGACGGGGACGAGTGCTGGGACCAGTCCTGCGAGGACCTGAACGTCGGCGACCTGTCTTTGTACGATACATCCTTCCGGAAGTGGCTGAAGCGCCCCCGGCAGGCCGACCTGAACCTCGCCGACATCTCGTTCGACGTGGTGGAGAGTTCGGTGAGCACGACGTACTACGACAGGCAGCTGGCGACGGAGGTGATGGTCTGATGTCGAAGCCGAGAGGGAAGAGCTGGAGGAAGCTCGGGGTCGTGGGCGTGGACAGCGGGCAGCTGATGGTCTGCGACCCGACCTACATCGACTCGGAGTGGATAGCGGGTCAGCCCCCGTCCGGGCACGACGCCGTCATCCTCACCGACAAGGGCAAGAAAAAGTTTCCCGGCGACAAGGATTGGTCGTGGCGGTTCGGCAACCCCGACAGCTACGGCGATTACGCCACCCCGCAGCCGGGGTTCAACAACCTGTCCGTCAACGACCTCATAGAGATGGGCTTCGCCAAGCACCTCCCCTCCCCGGTGAAGGAGGAGTTCAGCTACCGCGGCTGCTGCGACGCGAGCCGCAGCGAGGAGGGGGGCAAGGGCCTACCCTACAAGCTCGGGCACGAGGGCGTCGCCGTCGCCTTCAGCAGCGGCTACGGCGACGGGACCTACGAGGTGTGGGGCAAGGCGAACCACGAGGGGCGCATCATCGAGGTGCGCATCCTCATGGACAACGAGGACATCTTCAACGAAATCACGGGGAGGGGCTGATGGAACTCCATGTGGTGGTGACGACGCAGAGCGACGGCGAGAGCGAGGTCTTCTGCGACGTGGTGCAGATCACGGACGACGAGGGCCGGGCGACCTTGGTCACCAAGGCGCTGCGCAACCTCAGCGACGGCATCGAGGACGCCAAGAAGGAGTTGAAGGGGTTGGGCATCGACGCCGACAACCTGGTGCCCTACGAGAACGCCGCGTACTTCAAACGCGAACTGAACGGGAGGTTCTAGGATGGCACGGAGCAAGCGCAAGTTCTTCAAGACCATCCTCAAGGTGGAGGTGCTGAGCGAGGACGTCCCCTTGGAGTGGGACTCGCTGTCGGATGTCGCCTACACCATCACGGAGGGCGACTGCTCGGGCAGGGTCACGACCGAGAAGGTGGAGAAGCTGAACGCACACAACGTCGCCTTGGAGCTGCAGGAGCAGGGCAGCGACCCGGAGTTTTTCCAGCTGGACAGTCACGGAAACGAATTGGAGGACTGAACATGGCACGGAGAAGCAAGGAGATCATCATAGTGACCCCGAGGGACATGGACAGGGCCATCACCGCCATGCCGGCGAAACGCGCCAAGGACTTCCTGCGGCGCGTGGCCCACGAGATGTTCGTCGAGCGGGACGAGGACGCCAAGGATGAACGGTACATACTCGACAACGACAAGGAGCTCGAGGGGGCGGACTTCATCCAGGAGGTGCGCCTGCACCTTGAGGCCGCCGGCATCGAGCCCGCCACCGTGGAGTGCAGCCTGTGCGGCGACGACGTGACAGCGGCGGAGGCCCACCTCCACCAGGGCAAGTACATCGGCGACTGCTGCTGGGACGAGCGGCTGAAGGCGTCCGAGTAGGAAAGGAGATCCGCATGGAGAAGGCATACGGGCTGCGCACGGACGAGGCCACCTTGGTCAGGATACTCGACCAGGGCGAGAACTACGCCGTGCTGAACGTGGGGACGCGGAGCCTGCCGCTCTCGCTCCCCAAGGACGAGAAGCAGATCGGGGAATACCGCAAGGACGCCCGCAGGGTCATCGACGGCCTGTCGAAGGAGCTGAACCCCATCGGCCTCAACCGTTTCGCGGCGGCCCTCCTGTACGAGCTGCTCGTCGAGCACTACATAGGGAAGCACAATGGCTGAGTACGCGTTCGACGTGAAGCTGCAGGCCGTCATCCGGATGTTCGCCGGCAGCGAGCGGGAGGCGCTCGGGAAGCTGGGCCGCATACAGTCCGTCGACATCGACGTGTCCGACGACGACTACCACATCACCGAGGCGAGCGTGGACGACTGCAACCCGTCGCTCTTCGAGGTGGACGGCAGGGAGGTGTGACCATGAAGTTTCTTGGGAACATACAGGTGTCCCACGTCGCGGCGGCGCCCGGCGATCTGGACGCGCTCGCCAACGACGTGAACACGACCGCGGTCGGGGACATGGCCGTCCTCGTGGACGTGGACGCGCTGGAGGACAGCGACGCGCAGGTGGCGAAGGACATACTCGGCGCCCTCCCGGACGACTGCGGGGGCATGGTGTACGTCACCAGATAGGAGGAAGACCATGGCATTCGACAAGAAATCCGCGCTCAAGACGCTCAGGGGCATACAGGGCAAGGCCCGCATGAGCGCCACGCTGGGCAAGGCGGTGGCCGCCACCATCGAGGCCATCGAGGCGGGCGACCTCGAACTCGCCTACCAGATCAGCGCGTGCAAGAGCCTCGTCTGCGGCGAGATGAACACGGGCCGCAACCGTCAGAACCATTTCCGGGAGGACGGCGACGCCAACAAGGGGGCCTTGGGGTCGAGCGTGTACAGCCTGCTCGACGGCATCCACTTCCGGCTCGCCATGAGGATCGGCAAGCTGTCGTCCGGCATGATGATGTTCAGCACGGGGCCGGAGGGCGTGAGCATGCGGGAGATGAGGAACGAAGGCGACCACCCCATCGTGCGGCGCATCAAGCTGGAGAAGCGACGCATCGCCGAAGAGGTGAGGAGGATAACGGCATGAGCGAGTCTCTACCCAACGAACTCGTCGGGAAGCGCATCCGGCTGCTCGATATGCCGGACGACCCGTGCCCCGTCCCCGCCGGCACGACCGGCACGGTGCGCCGGGTCATCGACTTCCCCGGCACCGAGGGCAAGAAGCAGATCGACGTGGACTGGGACGTGAAACGCTCCCTGATGCTCATCACGCCGCCCGACCGCTTCGTGGTCATCGGCTGAAGTTTTTTCGGGTACTCGAAAAAGTTGTTGACAGCCCGGTTTTATTTTGGTATATTACGCACAGGAGAGGAGGCAGGCATGCAGTATATCCTTGAGATGTCCAGCTTCGAGTTTGGTACGGAGACGTTCCCGTATGACTCCGAGGAAGAGCGCGATAAGGGGCGTGCCCGCATCGAGGCGAAGATCGAGAAAATGAACGATGGTGTCGAGCGGGAGTTCCGCGAGTACGAGGAGGACTGATCATGGCACATGCGCCGAATGTCATCATAAGGGAAAGGGGATTGGTAATGCCGGGAATGTTCCAAGCCGAGTATGACATACTCCCCCGATACAGGGAGAGGATGGCCAAGGTGTTCGAGAAGTACGACCTTGAATGGGAGGCCACCGAGTGGCTGGACGATGAAGAGCAGAGGGGCACCTTGATCGGCACGAAGGAGAACCTTACGGCCTTCCTTGTTTCGGCCTTCGGCAAGGTCAGCGAGGGAATGATCACACCCGTCAAGGAGGACTGATCATGGCACATGCGCCGAATGTCATCATAGAGGTGCGTGGCGGCCGCGTCTGCGGCATCGTCGCCGACAAGCGAGTGAACTGCGTTGTCGTGGACCACGACGTGGACGGCATCCCCGAGAAGGATCTGCGCCGATTCCCGGTCGCCAAGGGGCGCACCGAGGGCGTGGTCGCCGAGGATTGGGGGGAGGTCGACGTCTCCAAGGGCTTCGTGAAGGACGCCACCAAGAGCCTGGGGTTCTGACTTGAGCGCCATACAGGAAGCCGCACGCGCCCTCGCCGCCAAGGCCAAACAGGGTGCATACACGGACGATGACGTGCAGGCTGTCGTGAAGGCCGTCTTTGAGTGCGACAACGTGAACACGGAGAAGTGCGACTACTTCCGTGAGCGCGCCTCCGATCTTTCGGAGGAGGGCCACATCGAAGTGGACGACGATGCAGTCGTGTCCCTGTCCGAAGACGGCGGAGCCTACGTGCAGGCGTGGCTCTGGGTGGAGGACGAGGACGGTGTCCTCACTGACGAAGAAGAGGAGGGCTGATCATGTCCATGAGAGCTGATGACCTGCGAGATTGGGTCGATGGCCTTATCGCACAGGATAAGAACGCCGAGGTGGGCGTGGACGACGGCGGGCTGTGCCTGCGCGTGGTCGGCGACCCCGAACCCTACATCGAGATAGGCGGGCTGCCCGAGCTCGTTGATGAGGAGGAGAACTGACCATGACCAAGACATTGGACACCGCTGAACTCATCCAGAAGATGACGGACGCCATGGCGACATGGGAAGGCGAAAGCATCGCGGAGAAAGCCAACGGCATACTCACCGAAAAGGTCACGTATCTCGGCGATGACCTGTATGAAGTGGAGGACGCGGACTGACCATGGCCGACAACACCGAAGCGATGCGGAAGGCCCTGGGGGAGTTCGTCAGCACCATCGACAACACCGGCGGCATCCGCTACGGCGAGGACGGCGTCCCCTACCCCGTCGGCGACGAGGACTGGGTGGACATCGCCGTCGCCTACGAGTCGGCGTGCGATGTTCTGGGACGCCAACCCAAGGTGGACGGACACGACGATGGGGACATCTGCCACCAGTGCGGCCAGCCGTTCAGGATTGACGACGCCGGCGTGGCCAACCACCTCGACGGCGACGGGGACGTCGACCACGAGGCGGACGCCGACCACGTACCCTACAAACTCCCCGAGGACGGCACCGGCGGCCAAGACCGCGAGTCGTACTCGGACGACCAAGACCGTGAGAACTACACGGTCGATCCCAAGTTGGAGGACTGACACCATGAGCATCATCAAGTGTGAGTTCACGAGCGTGTGGGACGACGGGGCGGTGGTCACGACCCCGTGCACCTACGATACATCCTCGGGCCAGGTCGACCCCGAGGTCTCCAAGGGACCCGTCCCCACCGGGCTCCTCGTCCGCGAGTACATCACGCTGGACGACGGGGACGAACTTGAGGTGTGCCACGACTGCCACGAGTACGTGCTGCGTACCGTGATGGAGGAGGGCGTGGGCAAGCACCTCCACGAGGTGAAGGAGTGCCCGAACCCCGACTGCCCCGAGCATGTCCTGGAAGGGGACTGACATGAGCCGAGGACCAGAGGGGACGTACCTCTTCCGCGTGGAGATGCGCGGGGAGGGGAAGAGCCGGGACGGCGCCTTCCAGGAGGCGGTTCGAGGTTTTACCGAAGAACCTTCCTACCTGGTGGTCGTCGACCCTGACGAAAGCCCGTGGGATGAGCACCCGCTCTACCCGCTGGAGGATTGGAAGGCAGAGGTCGCCAACGATGACACGCGCCTCGGCTATCTGGAATGGTGCGCACACAAGGAGGACGACTGATGTCACAGAAACTCATGCAGCAGATCGAAAAACTCGGTATCCAGCCCGAGCATCTCGACGAGGCCGTGCACGACGCGGCCTCTGACCTGGCCTCCAACGCCAACAACGGGGGCGTCCGGGAGCAGGTGATGTTCCTGCGCAACTCCGGTTGGGACGACGGGGAGATCCTCGCCGCCGCCAAGAAGGGCAAGGAGGAGAACTGACCATGGCCGACAAGCTGAAGCTGCGGCTCACCGTGGATGTAGAGTACGAACTCGACGGCGAGAACCCCCAGGAGCTGAAGGCGAACCTGGAGGGGCTGGTCAAGATTGGGATGGGCGACGCCCTCCTCACGGGGGACGGGCCGGCGACCATCGAGGACTACTCCTACAAGGTGGAGGAAGTGTGAAGCGCGAGGACGAAATCAAAGTCCTGGAACTGCACGGGTACAACGTCGTGGAGTTCAACATCGAACAGGCGCTGTCCCTCGCCGAGGGCCGCGTCGTCTGCCCCTCCGGCAACGAAGGGGGCGTGAAGCACAGGGAGTATGACACCTGCGACCGTGACGTCATCGGTGTCAGCGATGACGGCGAGATACAGGTGGCCTCGCACTTCGACTGCGAGGGCAGCGGCGAGTTCGTCTTCTTCACCTGCTTCTGCGACGACTGCCTCAAGAAAAACCCCAAGGGCATGGCCTAGTTCCCGCCGGACGACACCCAGCTGGAATACCTCTGAGCCAGGCAAAGCCTGCTACGCCGCCCGCGGCCGGCGCCCCCGAAACCTGAAATATCGGTTGACGGGGGCGTTTCATTTTAGTATATTACTGTCATGGAGGGAGCCATGGTAACCAAGAACCTTGAGGCCTCCACGGCCCACATCACCAAAGAGGACGCGGCCCTGCTCGACGTGGCCGCCAGCTGCCCCGGTGTGCCGCCCGTCGTGGTGTACAAGTACCCCGAGGGGTATTTTGTGCATGTGCCGGCCGGCGCCGAGGACTTCAAGGACGCCGTGCTGACCGCCGACGGCGCGGGGTTCTCGCAGAACCTCATCGACCTCATGGGCCGCGCCCGCCGGAGCAAGTGCAAGTACGTGCAGCTGGACCGCGACGGCGAGACCTACCCCGACATTCCCACATACGAGTGGTAAGGAGGCCCCATGGCCGACGACCCGAAAACCTCCGATGACCTGGAGAAGGTGGGGTTCCTGACGAAGGCGCACACCATGAACGCCGCCTTCACCACCGACCTGCTCCTGCACAGCCCGATCGAGCAGGCCATCATGCTCGTCGGCGACCACGGCGTGGGCAAGGACGGCGTCATACAGACCGCCGCCTCCATGCTCAACGTCCCCGTCATCGACATACGGCTGTCGCAGAACGACGTGGGCGACATCAAGGGCATGCCGTTCAAGTTCAAGGGCCGCACCATGTTCGCGCCGCCCGACTGGATGCCCCTGGTCAAGGAGGAGTACGAGAACCTCGACGAGCTGCTCGACGAGGTGGAGTCGCACGCGTCCGAACTCGCCACCGCGCAGTCCGGGTTCCTGCACTTCAACGAGCTGAACCGCGCCCCCCGCGAGGTCCAGCAGGTGGTGTTCCAGGTGGCGCTGTCCCGCCGCATGGGCACCCGAAAGATCAAGGACGGGTGGCGCGTCACCTCCGCCATCAACGGCGACGACCACTACGTCACCACCGTCCTCGACCTGGCGCTCAAGTCCCGGTTCAGGCTTGTACGGTTCAAACCCACCGTCGAGGAGTGGCTGAGGTGGGCCGCCGAGAATGACATCCACCCCGTCGTGCTGGAGTTCATCCGCCGGTTCCCGAACCGCCTCGACCCCACGCAGAGGCTCCTGCAGGAGGCCGCGACCCGCATCGACATGCAGGTCCGCAACCGCAGGGCCTGGCACATGCTCTCCGACGACATCAAGCACCGCGAGGCCCTGGCCGGGGAGGGCAAGGTCGCCGCGCCCGTCACCAAGGACGAGGGGAACCTCGGCATGATGCAGCTGAGGGCCATGACCTACGTGGACTCCCTCGCCGCCGTCGACTTCTGCAACTTCATCAAGACCGACTACCAGTCCCTCTCGGGCGACATCATCCTGAACAAGTGGGACAAGGACGTCGAGAAGAAGATCAAGGCCATCGCCAAGGCCGACCGGGTCGCCGAGCTGGCCCGCTACTGCGACATGGTCGTGGAGCTGATCGGCGCCAAGAAGCTGACCGCGAGCCAGAAGGCCAGCCTCACGGCGTTCACGAGGCTGCTGTCGCGGGAAAGCCGCGTGCGCCTGTACAAACACTACCTCCACGAGTCCAAGGTGTCCTGCCTGGACTGGTACGAGGACCCGGAGGTCCGCGACCTCATCAGGGACGCCCTGATGGTGAAGAAGGAGAAACAACCCGCGTAAGGGGGTTCCCATGTGCGAGGAAGACCAGGACCGTGAGCGACTCGACCGCCTCCTGGCGTGGATGAACATCGACGACCCCTTCACCCACGAGATACTGTCCATCATGGAGCGCAGGCCGACGCGCGGCATCCCCACCATGGGGGTGCGGGTCGAGGGGAGCCTCATAGAGCTTGGCTACAACCCAGACTTCCTGCGCTCCCTGAACGAGCGGCAGGCCCGCTACGGGATCATCCACGAGGTCCGCCACCTGGTGTTCCACCACTGCACCACGAGGCGGCCGGTGGACGAGTCTCTACAGAAGAAGCACAACGTCGCCGCCGACCTGGCCATCAACAGCCCCCTCGAGGACAGGGTGGGTGAGTACATCGAGCGCATCGACGGCATCCTCCTCCCCGATCAGTTCGGGTTCCGGCCCAACCTGTCCCTGGAGCAGTACTACGAAATGCTCCCCGACATGCCCGACGGCAAGGGCGGGGGCAAGGACAGCGGGGATTCCCAGGGCGGGGGTTCCCAAGGCGAGGACCCCCAGGGCGGGGACTCCCAAGGCGAAGGCGCCCAGGGGGACGGCGAGTCTCTACCGTACAAACACGGGTCCCACGGGGGCTTCGACGTCCACGACGGCTGGTGCGACGAGGACAACGCCCTCGCCGGCGAGATCATACGCCAGAAGATACGGGAGATGGAGAACTCGGAGCGCTTCTGGGGCAACATGCCCGGAGACCTCCGCGAGCGCATACTGGCGGCGCAGCGATCGCGGATAGCGTGGAGCAACCTGCTGAGGTTCCACTTCGGGCAGTTCGCCGGACGCAACCTCATACACACGTTCAAGAAGCCCAACAGGCGGTTCGGGTACCCCTACCTGGGGTACAAGCGCGACGAGGTGGACCGAGTCCTGGTGCTGTGGGACACGTCGGCGTCCATCGCCGGGTACGAGCTGTCGCAGTTCCTCAGCGAAACCAACCGCATGTCCGAGACCAACCCCGTGGACGTGCAGATGTTCGACCACGGCCTGCAGGGGGACATCATCCCCTTCGACCGCCACCTGAAAGCCTTCGGCGTCAAGGGACGCGGGGGCACCTCCTTCCGCGAGCCGTTCCAGCTCGCCGAGGACAAACGGTACAACCTCGTCGTCTGCCTCACCGACGGCGGGGCGCCGGCCATCCCCAGGCCCAAGTTCGTGAAGGAGGTCATCTGGGCCGTCGTGGGCCGCGGCAAGCCGCCGGTGGACTGGGGTAAGGTCGTCCACATCGACACCAAGAACGGCGTCGCCATGCCGGAAGCCGCCTGATCCCGTGTAACATTCGTTGGCGTTTCTGTTAAGGATCGTTACACGGGACGGTCGAAACCGACCCCGGGACGAAGATTTTTAGGGAACCACAAAAAAGTGGTTGACAGACGGATTTGATTTGAGTATATTACCCGCAATGAAAGGAGCGGACATGGCGGAAAAGTCCGTGGTGCGTGTGGCGACGAGCAACAACTTCAACTGCACGGCGCGCGAGTTCCGGCAGCTGGACGGGCTCGCGGCGGGACACCCCGACAGGGTGTTCTTCGTGAACTGCAACGCCAGGACCCCGCGGCTCAAGGCGGTCCTGGACCACCCCTACGAGGCCGTCATCACGCTCAACCCCGATTTGAACATCAGCGGCCGGCTCATCGAGAAGGGGCTGTCTGTGGCCCGCAGGGTGGCCTTCTACCGCATCAAGTGGCTCCCCGAGCGCTCCGACATCGAGGAACTGATCGAGCGCGTGTCCAAGGTGGCGCCCGTCGTCATCACCGCGCAGCGCTTCAACTCCAAGAGGATGCTCCAGAAGTACACCGAACTGAAGCACTACAGGCATAAGTGCTCCCGGTACCGACTGCACGGCGCCGCAGAGGAAGCCTTGTGGGACTTCACCGACCGGATGCAGAAGGCCGGGAACCCCGTGTACATCTGCGACCGCAAGGGCCTGGGGTGCCTCGGGTGCGGCCTGTGCGCCACGCTGAACGGCCACGAGGGGGCGCGTATCGAGTCCCTGAACCTGTCGACCAGCGGCATCTGCCCGTACAACTGCCCCGACTGTTACGCCAAACAGATGCAGAAGTTTGTCGTGGCCTGTGGCAACGCGCCGATGCAGTACGACACCATCAAGCGCAACAAGAAGCAGTCCGGGCAGACCAAGCACATCAAGGAGGCCCGGAGGGAGGCCGCATGAGCCGGCAAAGGACCATACAGTACGGCATCGACGAGACCACGGGATATGTGGTGTCTCGGGTCGGATCCGAGGTCGCCTTCTTCGTCATAGACTTCAAGGATATGAAGTCGGAGGACGGGTACGCCGTCAAGGGGAACCTGGAGAGAATACCGATCCTCGAGGCGGCTCCGAGCCTGCGGGCCGTGAGATGGACCCGCAAGATCCCCGTGGCCACGAAGAACCTCCACCGCAAGTTCTGGGGCATGAAGCCCTTGAGGGAGGCAGCATGAAGTGCGTCGTGTGCGGGAAGCCCCGCAGGTACATCACGAGGGAGAAGCCCTGCTGCCGAAAGTGCGAGAGGACTGCGCCGATATGCGTGTCGGCGCCGTTGCTGTTCGCGGACGAACACCGCACGCCGGCCACGCTCGTGGCCCGCGCCGTGCTCGAAAGGGAGGAATGACCATGCCGAGAGACAGGCACAACGACGATCCGCTGTCGGTGGCGAACGCCTCGAACCGCATCGTGGGCGAGCTGCTGGCGAAGCCGGAGTACCGATACGCCAACCCCACCCTCCTGGCGGACGTGGTGCGGGACACCGTCAACCGCTACATCGACATCGAACTGGAGCAGGAGGACTGATACCATGGACTTCGTCATCAACATCAACGAGGGGGCGCGCATCAGCGTGTCGAAGGAAGGGCTGCTGACCAGCGAGGGCCTGAAGGAGGAATGCCCCTACTGCGGTCAGACGGAGTGCTACGATCACACCTTCAAGCACCCCCATGAGGACAGGCCCCACGAGGACTACGAGACCCTCGAGGAGGCCGCGGAGAGACAGGTGACCAACGCCCGCGTCGACGGCATGGAGTCCCTTGTCCTGGCCCTCGCCAAGGAGGGGTACGACATCACGGACGAGCGGTTCAAGAACGCCGTCATCACCGCCTGCGACGCGATCGCCAACAACTGAGAGGGGCTGGCATGATAGACCAGATGGAGCGCAAGGTGACCATCACCTACCGGTGGTGGAACGAGGGCGGGGTGAAGCCCGAGCACGTCGAGGCCCTGGAGGAGTCGGCGTGGACGCGGATAACCGAGATGGCCGCCGAGGGCTACACCTCCGGTGACCTCCACGACAACATCCGCAAGACGGACGACGACCCCGAGGACGGGGTCGAGTACACGGGGTGGTGGGAAATGGACACAGCCAACACCGACGAAAAGGGGAACCATATGGACATGAAGCTACTCAAGGAATCGGCTGATTTGATGGACGCCGTCGGGCTTTTGATCAAAAGGCTCGACCTGCACGGGAGCATCGACCGCATCCGCGAGGAGGGGCCGATTGAGGATGCCCGCGTGGCGCTCGCCGCCGCGAAGGATGGCGTGACAGGCAAAAACGCACACATGGCGGAGGAGGACTGACACCGTGTACGAGACCTTCAAGGTCGAATGCCCACACTGCCACAGTGAGGACATCGTCGTCATCGAGGCGTCCCTCTGCGCCACCGGCGAGAGGCTGAGGTTCGTGTCCGAGCTGCACGCCGACGGGTTCGAGGTCCCCGTCCCCGACTCCTACAAGGACGCGTCCACCGAGGATGAGGTCGCCCGCTGCGGCGCCTGCAAACGCGAGTTCCCGCTCGCCGAGCTCCTCGTCGACTGACACGAGTTCCTACCCTACAAACACGGAGACGCTCATGAACGTCACCTCCATCCGCAAGAAGCTGCGGGGCGGCGAGTGGCCCGCCCCCGGCCTCCAGCAGATATCCCTCAACGGCAACCAGATACACCACCTGGAGGCCACCGTCCCCTGCGTGAGGATGGTCTCGAGCACCGGCAACGCCACACTCTTCTTCCCCGACTCCGGGGCGTCGCTGGCCACCTGGCTCACCCACGGCATCAGCCTGGGGTCGGAGTACCGCGGCACCCTGCTCAAGGGCGCCAACGACCAGATACCGTCCCACGAGGACGGCACGTCGCGCTACGTGGCCACGCCCGGCGGCACCAAGCCGGCCGTGTATGTGGTCTACCACGCCGCCGTGGCCTCCGCCGAAGCCTACACGACGAACCTGTGGCTGGCCCGCAAGCCCTACCGGGCGCGCGTGGAGGGGTACGAGAGCGTGCACAGCAAGGGGTGGCCCAAGGACACGCAGCTCGGGACAGGGTACGACAAGATAGGACTCCACGTCCACGACGGGGACTTCAAGTCGTACTACCTGTCCGTCGAGCCCATCTCCAACCCCAAGAGCATGGACTGGGCGGGCCACGCCCTGTCCGAGGCGGTGAGGAACGGGGAGTTCGACGGATCCGAGTCGCCCAGTGAGTTCGTCAACCGCATCCACGAGCGGTGGGCCGAGCGGCAGCGGCAAATAGACCGCAAGCTGGAGTTCGAGCGCTTCGTGCGGTACGACCCCAAGGCCGAGGTCAAGAAGGCCGTCGACGCCCACAACCAGCAGATGGACGCCTGCAGGGCCTTCCTCAAGATGGCCACCCGCCTGCGCCGGCACATGAGGGCCAACCCCGGCTGGTACAAGAGGGCCAAGATGCCCGGCGAGGGACACAAGAACTCCGAATTGTTCAAATACATGGAGCAGTTGAAGGAATCCGACCGCCTCCGCAGGGAATCCGACCACGACCTGGACCGGGCCGCCTACCGGCTCGAGGGGTAGGGCCCGTCTTTCTACCCTACAAACACGCGCCCCTGGATCCCCAGGGGCCGAACCCACAGGGGATACCCCCCATGAATCCGACCATACACGGGGAGAAAACGGCCATCCGCCGCAACCACCCCTCCTCGCCGGCCCGGCAACTCCACGAGAGGGGTCTGCTCAGGGGCCGGTGCCTGGACTACGGCTGCGGCAGGGGCGACGACGTCGAGGCCTACGGGATGGCCGGGTGGGACCCCGCCCACAGCCCCAAGAGGCCCGGGGGTAAATTCGACACCGTCACCTGCTCCTACGTCCTCAACGTGGTCCCCGCCAAGGATGTACCCTACATACTCAGGGACATCCACTCGCTGCTGAGGCCCGGCGGCCGCGCCTACCTGACGGTGCGCCGCGACCTGGGGGGCCGCAGCCGCAAGGGCCGGGGCACCGTCCAGCGGCACGTCGAACTCGACCTACCCACCGTGCCGGGCATGAAGGGGCGGTTCGCCACGTACGTCATGGAGGGGTAGTACCCCCCGGAATCTTTCCGCGTACGCAAGAAAACTGTTGACATACCCATTTCATTTTAGTATATTACCACGCATGAGGGGAGGCGCCGTGGAGGTGTACTGCAGTGTGTGCGGGAGAAAGGGCCACAAGAGTGGCCTCCGGCTCCTGACGACGATGCCGGACGGCGAGCCGTCCTACGTCTGCAGGGACGAAAAGGCGTGCGACAGGCGGTTCCGGGGGAACCTCAAGCGCCTGCGAAAGACACTCAAGGAGAGGGAGGCCGCATGAACCCCATAAGCACGAAGCCCGTGGGCGAGTTCGAGGTCAGAAACGGCGCCGTCGTCGTCTCCGACCCCTGCTACGACCGCGGCACATGGTGCGCCGGCACCATCAGGAACGTCCTCAACGGCACATGGAAGGCCCGCATCGAGCGGAGCGACGAGGGGGAGTGGGGCATCCGCGTGGCCAGGCTCGTCGTCATGCACGAGAAGTACGAAGAAGATCACCCCTGCGTCGACGGGTGGGACGCCCAGAAATTCGAGGTCGGCGTCGACAGCGGACAGGCCGGCGTCTTCGACACCCGCCACTACAAGAGCGACGCGGACGCCCGCAAGGCTACCTGGGTGAACAAGGATGAGGCCATCTGCGACGACGAGCCGTGGTACTCCCTGTGCTGCGACCGCACCCTCAACGGCGACAGCGCCGGGGTCATACCCTTCGGCGCCGTGTCCTCATCCGGCTTCGGGGACGGGGGCTACCCCTGCCACGCCAAGACCGAGGGGGGCAAGGTGGTCGGCATCGCCATCACCTTCATAGGGGAGGACGACGAAGGGGGGGACGACGAATGAACAGGGACGACATCACCAACCTGCGCATCGACCTGAACACCCTCAGCGTCGAGGAGTTCGTGGCCAAGCTCGGCGACGGGGCGCACGAGGCCGCGCCCCGGCTGGGCGCCGACGTGATAGGCGACCGCCGCTTCGCGTACACCATCGTCGCCGAGCAGACCGACAAGGACGGGAACTACATCCCCTGCGTCGCCGTCGAGCGCCGCAGGGGGTACTACCTCATGGCCGGGCGGGGGCCGCACTGCGCACCCTGGACGTGGGGCAAGGACTACGAGAAGGCCTGCCGGGCAGCGGACGCCATGAACGCGAGGATGGGGCTTACCCCCGTCGAGGCGATCAAGATCGTCGCGTCCAGCATGTTCGGGCCGTACGAGGACTGAAAGGGAGGGATGGCATGAAGAAGGGCACACTGAAAGGGAGGGATGGCATGAAGAGGGACGCGCTGCTGGACAAGGTCGGGGAGGCGCTGGACTCCATGTTCGCCTTGGCGGGCGGGGAGCCGGACTTCGAGGACAAGGAGAGCATCGACAACTGGATCCCGCCGCTCGAGGCCTACGCGGAGTACTGCAAGGCCGCGGGCAGGAAGAACGAGTGGGGGGTCCTGCTCATGGACTGCCGCGAGGCGACCGCCTAGGGGGCCGCATGAATATCGCACTCAAGAGGGTCAAGTTCCACGAGGACATGTCGGACGAGACGAACTGCTTCTCCGCCGACGTGTGGGCGGACGGGAAGAAGGTCGCCACCGCACAGAACCAGGGATGCGGCGGCGACACCTTCGTCTCCCCCGTCGACGGCAGGGCCGACCCCGCCTTCAAAGCGTTCGAGAAGCACTGCCTCTCCCTCCCGCCCAAACGGTACAAAGGAGAAGGATACGACTTCACATCTCCGTCCTCCCCGTCAGAGATCGTGGACGACCTGTTCGAGGAATGGCTCAAAGGATGGTACGAACGCAAAGAACGACAGCAAATCAAACGTTGTGAGAAATGCTCACCGTTCTTGAATTTATAGGTGGGCGCAAAAGAAGGGAATTAAAATGCAGTTGTCGAAAGAAAAGTTTTATATCATCACAAGAGAACGTGCTGAATATGGTCGTAGAGGACAATATGAACTCACAACGGCTGACGGAAAGAGTCATTGTTTTTTCATGGATGATACTCTGGGTTATGAATATTTTCCTGTTGAGTCAAAAGTCAAAGAAGATGCGCCCACAAAGAAATCAAGGAAACGGTGAGCACATCTTACAACAGCGGTAGGAGTGTCATAACCGCAGTTGTTTAAGGACTATGTTTATTATAGGCGGTTACGACATCCGTACCGCAGAACGCTGGTGCAAGACCAAGACCGTGTTCCGGCTCAAAGGCGACCCCGAAGGGTCCTGGCTCATCATCAAGGCGCCGTTTTCCGACCGCGTGCGGGAGCATATCGCCAGGAAGTACGGCGACAGGGTCGAGGAGATCGCCAACGAGCGGTACGCCGCCGCGTAGGGGGGCATGACCATGGCAAAGGTACACCGCTGGAACAACACCCTCGCGGGCCCCTACCCCGGCCGCACCTGGGAGCAGGAAGCCGAGGCGCTCGAGAGGAAGAGGGGCCACGAACTGCTCTTCGCGTACGGCGTGCCGGCAAAGATCGACCCGGGGAAGTGCGACCGCTGCCTCAAGCCCAACTCCCCCGACCACACCTACTGCTCGAGGGCCTGCTTCAAGGCCGCCGAACGGGAGGCCCGGCAGGAAGCCGAATGGGAAGCGAGGGTGTCCTGAGCCCCGCATAGGGGTGTGAATAGATTATATAGCGCGAATCCACCCACCCACGGGGGGAAACATGCCTTCACCCACCAGGAAGGTGACTAAGAACGAACTCACCACGCTCGGCAACGCCCTCGCCAAGGCGCTGGACGAACTCATGCAGTCCGAGGGCAACGAACCCCGCACCGACCCCGACAACTCCCCCAACGTGGGGGAGTGGAACCGGGCGCGGAAGGCGCTCCGGGGCTGGTACGACCGCAATGCGTAACCCGGGGCTGCCCGACCGGGCGGGGCCGCCCCCCGCCCGCACCATCGCCGGGGCCGCACGCATAGGCCCCGGCAACCTCCTTCCATAGGGGATACCCATGTCGAAATCCGTCCAGGTGTCGAAGGAAAGACTAGAGGAACTGACCGGGGTCCTCCACCTCCGCGCCCTGAGGGCGATGCTGTCGAAGGATGCCCACGTCGTGCCGGAGAGCAGTATAGAGGGGAACCGGGGCCGCGTGGACAAGGCCGTGCGCGTGATGCTGCACCACAGGCTCATGTACCGGTGCGCGCCCGCCGAGGTGAAACAGCGCGGGTACTACGGCCCGAGGGTCGTGTCCGGGTACTGGCCCACCACCCTCATGGACAGGGTGGAGGACTACGCCGCCAAGCACAGCCCGTTCGAGTTCGAGAAAGCCGTCCGCGGCGACCTTGAGGGGATGGGGACGGTGAGCCACGGCGGCAGGCGCGACAAAGTCTCCATGGCCGGCTGGAGGGCCATAGGCTCCGCGGACATCCCGCAGCTGGCGCACATGTGGGTCCACAGGGGGGAGTACCTGTTCATGGATGACTCCGGCGACGGGTGGGACCCGAAGCCCCACGGGGACCCCCGGCCCTGGGCGGACGTCGACGAGCCCAAGTACTACGCGACCGCCGAGGGGGTGGCCGCGCACGAGAAGCTCGTGCTGCGCAACATCGCCGAGATCCACGCCAAGGACAACTTCCACAGGCTCACCAGGCCCGACACCGGGCTGCCCGGGTCGTCGGATCACCGCGAGCTGGAGGTGCAGCTGTCCAACGTGGGCTACATGGCGCCCGACGAGGGCAGCCTGGGGGACGTCGACCGGGCCTGCGGGGAGGCCGTCAAGGCCATCCGACGCTACCGGGAGGGGTGCCGGTCCCTCATGCAGGCCGTCAGGCACCACGGCGGGGGGGCGGGGTACCGGATCGAGATCATGCGCAGGGCCGTCACGGACATGGTCGACATGGCGCCGGTGGCCCTCGCGGAGAGGCGTGGCCCGGCCGCCGCCAGCAAGAGGGTCGTGTTCGCCAGGTATCTCATGGAGCACGCCGACGGCATGTCGTTCGGGGACCTGTTCGACGACCGGCCCCCCGTCCTTGAGGCGCCCGGGGAGAGCGACCCGTACTGGGGCCACTGGGCGGCCCAGGCGCCCCTCGACCGCCACTTCAGGGAGGTCCTCGACCTTTCCGAAGACAACCCTGATTGATGGGTAGGGTGCGTGTATCCGCCCGTGGACGGGGGGATACACGCACTTTTTCTTGACACCCTTCCTTGATAATGGTATATTGTATGATGCCCGCGGAGTGAGCAGGGCAAAAAGAGAGGAGGCACCTATGGCTTCGAGAAAGGTGCGGACGAAACGGGGCAAGGTGGTGAGGCAGATCCGGAGGGGGTCGGTCCGGGTCGGCAGGCGGAACTTCGACAACGCGACCAAGGCGGCAAGGTTCCTGCTGAACAGGGACTACGCCCGGGAGCGGCTGACCCAGACCAACATCGCCAACATGCTGGGCGTCACCGTCCAGCTCGTCAACGACGAGGCCGCCAAGATGGGCCTCGTCGGCATGCGTTCATAGAGCCGCAAGCCGCGCCGGAGGGGGGAGGGGCCCCCGGGATGTCAGTCCCGGGGGCCTTTCGCGCACGAAAACCTCCACAGGGGGTGGGAATGTCCGCATACGACATCACAATCAAGTTCGCCAGGCCCGGCGGCGGCGCCGGGATCGACTGGGGGGAGCTGAGGTACCGCGGCCCCGTCCCCCGCAGGGGGGACACCATACGGCTCGGGCGGGACGGCGGGGAGACCGACCTCGAGGTCACCGGCGTGAGGTACAACGCCTCCGTCCTCCCCGGCACGTCCGTGGACGGGGGGCCGCCCGCCGACTTCGCCGTGGCAAGGGACGTCACCGTCACCTGCAGGCGCCGCTGAGGCGCCCGGGTCTCCAGGGTACAAACATGAGGCTGCCGGACGACATGCCGCTCAGGGACGGCGACGGCGCCGTACGACTCCACGACGGCCGGTGGTACGCCGCCCTGGACACCAAGGCCATGCGCCCCCCGCCCCGCCGCCGGCACGCCCGGTGGCTGCGGGGGGAGGCCGCCCTCTACGACAGGCCCAGGGGAGGGCACTCCGGCAGGGCCGTCCTCGAGGGGAGGGACAGGGACCCCGGCGCCGGGGAGACCGTGCACGGGGAGGTCATGGTGGCGTTCACGGGCGTCGTCAGGGAGTACGGGAGGTGGCCCCGCGGAGCAGGCAGGATGGGCGCCGTCATGGAGTGCCTGCCCGACGGGGATCTGCCCCCGCTGGCCCTGGCCCACCCATACCCGAGGGTCAGGGAGGCGGCGCTGCGGGAGCTCAGGGGCCGTTCCGCCGGGTTTGTAGGGTAGAGACCCAGTCCCAGACACGTAAGACACGGTCCCGGACACGGCCCCGGACACGGCTCCAGACACGGTCCCGGACACGTAAGACACGGTCCCGGACACGGCCCCGGACACGGCTCCAGACACGGTCCCAGACACGTAAGACACGGACCCGGACACGGCCCCAGACACGGCTCCAGACACGGTCCCGGACACGGACCCCGACACGGCCCCCTATCCGTTCAGCCCCGACCATGGACCCCCCGGGTCTGTAGGGTGGAGACTCTGCCCCCGACACGGCCCCCGACACGGCCCCCGACACGGTCCAGGACACGATCCCGGACACGGCCCCGGAAATGGTCATCGAAACGGCCCCCGACACGATCCACGACACGGTCAAAGACACGGTCCCCGACACGGCTCCAGGCACGGACCCCGACACGGCCCAGGACACGGCCCCCGACACGGCCCCCGACACGGTCCAGGACACGATCCCGGACACGGCCCCGGAAATGGTCATCGAAACGGCCCCCGACACGATCCACGACACGGTCCCAGACACGAGTTTGTAAGGTAGATGCATCAGCCATCGACGGCCCCCGACAGTTCCCGGACATGATCCAAGACACGGTCACGGACACCGCCCCGGACACGGTCCCCGACACGGTCAAGGACACGGCCCCGGACACGGTATAAGACACGGATCCGGACACGGTCCCAGACACGGACCCGGACTCCGACACGGTCACCGACACGGTCACCGACACGATCCCATACATGGTCCCGGACACGGTCACCGACACGGCCCCGGACACGGCCCCCGACACGTTCCCCGACACGGCCACCCATGCCACCAATATACTTTTATCCAGGCAAATGGTCATCGAAACGGACCCGGACACGGCCCCAGACACGGACCCGGACACGGCTCCGGACATGATCCAGGACACGGTCACCGACACGATCCCATACATGGTCCCGGACACGGTCACCGACACGGACCCCGACACGGTCCCGGACACGGTCCCAGACACGGCCCCGGACACCGTCAAAGACACGGACCCCGACACGGACCCCGACACGGATCGCGACACGAGTTTGTAAGGTAGATGCATCAGCCATCGGCGGCCCCCGACAGTTCACGGCCCCCGACACGGCTCCGGATACGGTCCAGGACACGATACCAGACACGGTCACCGTCGCTCATGGGTCCCCCCGACACGGCCCCGGGCACGGTCCCAGACACCGTCCCGGACACGGTCCCATACACGGTCCAGGACACGATACCAGACACGGCCCCGGACACGGTCCCAGACACGGACCCCGACACGGCCCAGGACACGGCGCCGGACACGGTCAAAGGCACGGACCCCGACACGGCCCCCGACACGTTCCCCGACACGGTCCCCGACACGGCCTCGCATGCCACCAATATACTTTTATCCAAGCAAATGGTATATTGGGGGGCATGGAGGCACCCATCGGCAGGCGACCCGTCCACAAGCGCATCGACAGGGGATGGCGACGCATGGGCGACGCCGTCCGGCGACAGACCCCCCGTGCGGTTAAGCTGACGGCGGACCAGGGCGTCCTGCGCCCGGGCGTCGCCCTGTCCCGGCGGTGGGCCGGCACCCTCCCCGTAGCAGGCTTTGTCCTCGGGTGCTTGGGAAAACGCAGCGCCGCCCTGCGGCACATGCAGCGCACAATCATGACCGGGTTCGGCGACGCGCAGATGCGGTGGATCAGAAAGACCCGCACGGACAACCTGCGCCGCGCGGCGGACGCGCAGGCGGCCCTCCGGCGATCCGTGCGGCCCGCCGTCGAAGCCGCCCTCAGGGCCGCCAACCCGCCAAGGGCCCGCCATGGGTGACGTCGACGACCGCATCCTGAACCTGTCCTGGACGGCCCGCGTGGGCCTGCCCCCCGAACCCCACAAGAGGGCGAGGCATGACCGCCCGCAAACCCGATGACGGAGGCCGCCGGCTGATGGAGGGACCCAACCCCGTGTCCCGCGGGACGACCCTTATGAGAACCTCCTGTTGGTGGCATGTCACAAAGGCCGCCTCCGCCGATGTGTGCGAGGAGACCGACAAGGAATCCAGCGCCCAGAGGGCCTATCGGCGGTGGCGCCGCCGCGGGGCCGCAACCTGAGGGCGCATCAACCGTTTCCGCCCCCGGCCCCGTCCCGGGACGCCGAACCTGATACGCCGGAACCTGAAATCCGTCCGTGCGCGGGCGGACGGGGGCGCGTCGGGGGCGGGCGAACCTGAAAGATCCCGCCCGGGACACGGTTTCAGTACCGTTTGTATCCTTCCGCGGGGGGACGGATATGAAAACCGCCCTCTGGGCGCAAGGAATCCGTCCCGTGCCAAGGTTCATATTGAACGCAAGGAATCTATCCATACAGGCCCGCAGGGGGCCGGAGAGGGGAACCACATGCACATAGTCGTGCTGTACGACGGGGAGGCCGGCCATCCGGCGAGGGAGTTCGTGTACGATGTGGAGGGGAATTGGATCCCCCGTCGCGAGGCCAAGCCCCGGTTGTGGCTCTCCGAGGAGTCGGCGCGGGGGTTCGCGGATTCGCTCGACCTGAACCCCATGGAGGAGGTTGAGGTTGAGGTGGAGGTTGAGGTGGAGGATCACGACCCGGAGTGCCTTCGGGGGCTTCGGCTCTGCTCCACGCACCTCGACGGGTTGGGGTGGGACGAGTGCAGCGCTGGTTCGGAGGGGTGCGAGGCCCGGCGCAGGGTCGCGTCGTGGAACGGGGAGGGGAAGTAGGCCATTCCCCCCGTAGGTGCGGGGAAAGCGGGGGTCGGGCATGGCGTCCGGCCCCGAGGCGGCGGAGTCCAGGGGCGTCCCCGCAGGGGACGCACTACAAGCATCCATAATGAGGGGAACACGGCGGCCGCGGGCCGTCACTTCTGAGCCGACGGGGCGGGGTCTCCGCACCCCCTCCAAGAAAGTATATTAAGGGCGTCGCCGGGGATCCACGAAAGGGGGGCGCATGCGCATCACCAAGATAGAGGTTTTCGTCATCGTCATGATGGTGTCCACGTTTTTGATCATGGCGGCCGGCACGGCGTTTCTGATGAAGGGGTGCGGCGAATTGGCGGACGAGGTCGGCTCGAAGGGCCTGAAGGGCGTCGTGGAGAGCGTGTGGGAGGGG